>Ga0181409_1000613_pt1 | contig 13889 bp, 11 predicted proteins | sample 32SPOviralmetaG_FD_130138 | JGI IMG/M metagenome (GOLD analysis project Ga0181409, IMG submission 130138) | Marine viral communities from the oligotrophic San Pedro Time Series (SPOT) site, San Pedro Channel, CA, USA - 32 SPOT_SRF_2012-05-30 | ecosystem: Environmental > Aquatic > Marine > Strait... | reverse complement strand
TCGTGGCGTGCCTACGCAAAGCTTTGCCACGAATGACGTGGCATTCTCTCAATTGGCTAATAACTGCGATATCGATGTTAGGACCGCTAGACGTTTGCGCGACAATGACAGCTATGCGCCAGAATTCGACGCGCTGCTAAATAAGATATTGGTCAATGAACCAAAAAACAAAATGCTGCGCACCTTGTCAGGCGAACGGCCAATATTGCGGGCGCTAGTTAGCGATAAGTTTAAAACCTTCGATAATCTGGATTTAGTGCAAAGTGCATTGCCACAATTGATTCATTCGGATAGTGACTGGCAAATAGTGAATGGCACGGTTACCGATAGCCATTTGTATATGCGCCTTAAATCGGCAAATCAAATTGCGGAACCGGCTATTGGCGACACTATGGCGAACGGCATATTGCTCCGGAATAGTGAAGTAGGGTTGGGAAGTGTTGAAGTATCCCAATTGGCTTGGACGTTATGGTGCTTAAATGGCTGCACTACCGAAAATAAGTCTAGGCATACGCACGTCACTAGTGCGCGTGGTGGTGATCAATGGGCGCTGCTAACTGATGAAGCGAAAAATGCGGACAATAAAGCTTTGGAGTTAAAGTTGCGGGACGTTGTGGCGGCATTCAGTAGCCGTGAATCGTTTGATGCGCACGTGGAATTGATGCGTGCCGCGCATGGCGACATAGTCGAGGGTAGTGCTACTGCTGCGGTTAACGCCACAATCCAAGTTTTAAAACTTCCTAAAAAATCCGCGGACGATTTGATGACCGGCTTGCTTAACACCTTGCAGCAAGATGGTTACCGCAATAAGCCGATTAGCCGCGCCACCCTAGTTAACGCGGTCACAGCCGTTGCGCACGTGGCAAAGCCTGATGATGTGGATAGCTGGTATCAAACTGGCCGCGCCGTTCTAGATCTGCCCCGCAACCAATGGGAGACAATTGCACGCGCCGCGTGATCTAACCCGCGACTATCTAAGCCGGCGCAATGCCGGCTTTTTTGTGGCTATTGTTTTGTATATGCGAATGCCCTTATACTCCGACCACGCCATACCGGCGCTAACAATAGGAAAACGAAATATGATTGATGTAGATTATTTAGATCGATTAGCGGCTGATCAAATCGATGCCGGCTTTGATTTAACTGGCGCGGATATAAAAAGCGCCGCTGTTGAGATTAGACGGTTGCGGCTAGTCGTTGAGAATTTAGAAAATGCGGCCACGGTCCCGTCATTGAATGATGCCCTTTCCGCCACGATCCGCCACGAAATAGAAAATTTTGATTTTTCCGCGTTTGGCTTTGCCGATTCCGACAGCGTGCGCAACATTGTGCAGCAAATGAGTAGTGGCGGGGAAATTGAGTCGACACCGGATAGCGATCAGGTAGAAGATGCCGTTCGCGAAATGATCCGCATGGGGTCAATCACTATCCAAGCCGATATAGAGTTGGAGTGTTAGAAATGAAATTAGCAGAATTAAGTAAGATCATAACTCCGGATCAGGATCGCAAACTGGTGCAAGTATTCGAGCGGCACGTTCGCGATATGACTACCGGACCATTCGCTAATTTAAGTTATGTGGACTGGGTGGAGCGGGACGTAATGCCAGAGACATATGGCGATGCTGTTATATGTCCGGTCCCGTGCGGTTATATCGGAATAGAACCAGACGGCCATGCGCATATGTAGCAGCCGCTGCACTAGATCAGGCCCGCCATTGTGTGGGCCTTTTTTTTGCCCAGCGTTTGGGGTTATACTCGCGTCACGCCACCACTTGCTGGCGCGAATCAATAACTAAGGATAACGAAAAATGGAAAACCTCGAAGCTTTAACCGAAATAGTCCAACGCAAACAGTCAACCTTGTCAGCCGTTCGCCGGCAATGTCTCCATCTATGTGAATTAGGCGGCGATAGCAGTGCGCGTACCGCATGGGGCTGCGTTGCTGAGATCTGCCACGCAGTGGAGCAATATTCTAATGCGCCGAATGATGGGGAAGATTTCGACTGGACCCCGTTCTATTATGACGTGCAGTACCGCAGCGCGTGGAGCAGCGACTTCACCGGTTGGGATATTTCTGACAGTGGCGTGGAGTGTGAAATTCTTTTAGCTGGTGGTGGTCCTACCGTTCGCCTTTACTGTGAACTAGACGGTTACTCCGGATCGGGGCAGTACCGCGTTGATCACTCGCACGCTTGCGCCACTCAATCGCTAGACTTGCGGGAAGGCATGCGCGAATTTGATACCGGCAGCTCTTTAGAAAACTACGGCATTCTCTGCGATGCGCTCGAGTTGTACATCTTAAATGTCGCGAGTTACGTGCAAGAATACTAGCTGCCCTTTACTTGATCAGGCCCGCCATTGTGTGGGCCTTTTTTTGCCTACTATTTAAGAGACAAACCGGCCGCGGTCCGCCACCCGCGTGCCGCGCTAAACGTACCGCGCACCGTTGGCCGCGCTCCGCGTCGATTCTTTCCGCGCCGCGCTCCGCGATCCGCGCCCCGCGATCCGTGCCGCGCCGTTCGGGTCCCCCAGCCAATAGAGGCTAATCTGCGGATCTTGGCTGCTTATCCCGCGCCGATCCGCGCCGCCCGCGGGCACGCGCCACCGAGCGGGTGTAAGAGCAGGTTTCATACAAACAACACAGTTCTCAAACAAATGGCTTTAACTGACTTAAAAAAGTGCTATATTGGCCCAAAATAACGCTTAGGGACCCCTTTGAACCTAGATACCCAAACAGATGCCGACATCCAAAAACTACGCTTAGAACTGCGTTTAAAGCAGCTTGAGAAGGTAGAAACTTGCCACAATGAATTTTTACCATTTGTAAGAGCTATGTGGCCCGAGTTCATCGCGGGTACGCACCATCATTTGATCGCAGAGAAGCTAGAAAAGATTGCGGACGGGTCTTTAAAACGCTTGATTATTAACATGCCGCCGCGACACACGAAGTCTGAGTTTGGTTCGTACTTGTTTCCTGCGTGGATGATTGGACGCAAGCCGTCAATGAAGATCATACAAGCGACACACACCACCGAACTTGCTGTGAACTTTGGCCGTAAGGTTAAAAACTTGGTTGAAACTGAGGAGTACAAGGAAGTTTTTGAAGATACGAAGCTATCTGCGGACAGTAAAGCTTCTGGTCGGTGGGACACCAAGGCTGGCGGGATGTATTACGCTGTGGGCGTTGGATCGAACCTCGCGGGCCGCGGTGGTGACTTAATTATCATTGATGACCCTCACTCGGAGCAGACGGCGATGTCTGCCAGTGGATTTGAGAATGCATGGGAGTGGTACACGGCGGGTCCCCGGCAGCGTCTCCAGCCGGGTGGAGCTATTGTTTTGATCCAGACGCGGTGGTCGGAGAAGGACATGACGGGCAACTTGATCCGTCAAATGACTAAAGACCCTTTTGCGGATCAGTGGGAGGTAGTTGAGTTACCGGCTATATTTGAGTCGGGTGAGCCTTGTTGGCCTGAGTTTTGGAAGAAGGAGGAGTTGGAGTCGGTTAAGGCATCTATTCCTGCTTATCAGTGGAACGCGCAGTATCAGCAGAACCCCACGTCTGAGACGTTGGCTATCTTGAAGCGTGAGTGGTGGAACGTGTGGGAGAAGGATCATATCCCTAATTTGCAGTATGTGATCCAGAGTTATGACACGGCGTTCAGTAAGCGGGAGACGGCGGACTATAGTGCTATTACTACTTGGGGTGTATTTTATCCGGAGGAGATAGGTGGTGCGGCGCATTTAATATTGTTGGATGCGAAGAAGGGTCGGTGGGATTTCCCTGAGTTAAAAGAAATTGCGATGGAGCAGTACAAGTATTGGGAGCCTGAGACGGTTATTGTTGAGGCGAAGGCATCAGGGACCCCTTTGACGCAGGAATTGCGACAAGTTGGCATTCCTGTGGTAAATTTCACTCCAAGTCGTGGAAATGACAAGCTTTCTAGGGTCCACAGTATTTCACCTTTATTTGAAGCTGGTATGATATGGGCACCGGATGAGTCGTGGGCGCATGAAGTTATTGAAGAATGCGCAGCTTTTCCTAACGGGACCCACGATGATTTGGTTGATAGTACTACTCAGGCTTTGATGCGCTATCGGCAGGGAAATTTTGTACAGTTGCCTACGGATGATTGGGAAGAAGGCGACGAATACGTAAATATTAACGCTGGAGCGTACTATGGCTGAACGGTCAGATTTAACACCCGCTGAGATATTGGCACGTCAACGAATGCTTGAAGAGGCGTTGGCGGGTCAGGATGCGGATGCCGAGCTTTTTGGCGCGGTAAACCAAGTACAGCCGGAAAATTATGGCCCGAAGACCGTCCGAGGCATACCAGAAGCCGACGAAAACCTACTTAAAACGCTGGTAAGCCCTCTTGTACCGCTTGAAACGGACGTAGTTAGGGAGCCAGAGTCCACCTATACCCAGATCCCAGAAGCTTTCAAAAACCCTGCGGACATGGGTAATCCAGAATTACTTCGCACCAGCTATACGCCGGGTAGATATGCAAACCCACGGCTAGCAGCGCCGCCTATTGTCGATTCAATTAGTGGCGGCTTAAAGTTTGGCAACAAGTTATTGTTTGGGGATGCTAGCGAACAAGCCGAGGCCCGCGAAAAGGTAAGCCAAGGCATTGGTGCATTACCGGGTTTACCTAAATCGATGGTTGAAAGCGTCATTGGTGGCGGGCGGAACGTTGCCCGTGGAAACATTACTACGCAAGATGCTGAAGGCAACATTACTCGCCCCGGTCAGTTTGCGGAAGGGCTTGCTATGTTCCCTGCGGCAAGGGCTTTTTCTTCTGTACCGGAAGGCACTTCGTTTGGCGTATTTGGTGGTCGCACGGGCGTAGAGATTGGCGCAGATGTCGCGGAATATGAGCGGTTGCGTTTTGAAGAGCAGCAGCCACCTAATTTAGCCGCTGCCGAAACGGGCGTATTTTTAGGCGTAGACAATCAACCGCGCAAGTTTTTGGGCGATTTTAAAATCAAAGACAGTTTTTTTGCACTAAGTAAAGAAATCAAAGATGGTTTGGCCGCTAGAGACGGGAAGCCTTTAAAAGTTCCTTTATCTTCTGTTATTTATTTTCCGGGTTTAGAAAAAAACTATCCAACTCTTGCGGAGGCCAAGGTAGTGCTTAGTCCTTCTTTCGGTAGCCCGGAAAATCCAAACACTATTGAATATGAAGCGGCGGCTGAAAGATTAGGTAAAAAGTCTTCCCTGTTAAAGATGGAGGAAAGCAATAATTTCTACGACTCAGAAACAAATACTTTTTATTTGCGGGCAGATGCAAAAATGCCGAGACAAGATTTTACGCAAGCCGAGAAGTTAAAAGACTATCGCTTCAAACAAATAAAAGAAGCTTTAGCAAAAAATATTCAAGAAGCTATTCAGTTTCAAGAAGGCTTTGCGACACCCAGACCCACGGGGGATTATCTTCTTGCGGGAACTAACCCGGAAATAGTTGCCATGCGAAACATGGGTTTAACCACCGATGTTGAAATAAACGCTTATTTTGATGAGTTGCAAAAGGGGCGAGAAGCACTGCAATCGGAACAAGTACAGTCTATAGCCCCGTTAAGTTCTGACGCTAGCATACGAGAAAGAAGTAACCGTGGAAGTCTAGAAGACTCTTTGGGTACACTTTCAAATGCTATTGTTACTTCATACGTGTATGACGCTAATTCGTCCACAAATATAGCTAATAGATATATTTTAGGTAAAAACGTTATAGACGAGTTACCAGAGGATGCTCTTACAATTTCGCGGCCAGATTTTATATCCTACGCGGAATCGGGTGAGCTAGGCGCTAGGAGCGCAGCAAAGTTGACGAAGGCGGCAAATCAACTTAGATCAAAATTTGGCGATAAACCAAGCATTGTTGATAGAATTCGCGGAGCGCAGTCTTCGGAACCCGGCTCGTTTAACGTACCTGCGGACGCTGAATTTACTGCGCAAGACGTATCTAAGACTATTACTATGCTAGAAGGCATGGCGAAGGATTTTAAGGCCCCAAACAAACAGTTTTGGCAAAACCAAGCTGGCTTTGCTAAACAACAAGCAACGGCCACTAAAGCTTTAAAAATAGCAAAAGAAGATAAAAATCGTGCGCCCGGAGCGGCCCGTATGGAGCAAGATGTTGCTGCGGAGTTGGCTATTCGGGCTGGTCGTGATCGCGATTTTGTTTTGCGTGCGGAAAGAAACGCGCTGGAGATGTTAGACCCAACAACTGCCACCGCGCAGTCTCAAACAATGCGGCAAGACGTAATGAACAATACGGAAGGTCTGTTGTACGGCGACAGAGGTTTTTATGACGCTTTAGATAGGGGTGACACAAACTTACGACAACGCACGGAAGAAGCGGCAAGGCAAGGAACCCCTGTTTACGATCCTGAAAAGCCGTTTGTTGCTAAAATTCCGGTGGCTATTACCAATGTTAAACGAGAAAGAGGCACTCCGGAGCAGTGGATGGCCGACATCCGAAAACAAAACCAAAAAGATCTTTTAGGGATTAAAGAAGAGTCTTTGAAGCTGCTAAACCTGCAAGAAGAGCTAAAACTAGAAGAGCAGCGGCTCCGACAACTAGACGAAGATCAAGTCGGTTTTGAATCTTCAACTAGAAAGAAAGGCACGTTAACTAGGGAAGAGGTTTTAGCGGTATTTGAACGGCAAGATCGTCCGGTAGATGTTGAAGTCTTGGGTAGTTCTAAATCTTACACTACTTTTTTATTACCGGGAAAAGGGCGAGACACTGCGCGAACGTTTGTTTTTAGATCTTTGCCCAAAGAAGGCGACACGGATTTTTTTATAGAACAGCATTTTGATAGAGAAAACCCCACAGAGGGGAAGATAAACACTTTTGCGCATAACCGCGTTACATCTAGAGTAGATGTTGATGACAACAAAGTTTTTCTTGCAGAAGAGTTTCAATCAGAAGCTTTTAAACCACAGAAACGCGACAAAGATAAGCTTAAATCAGAGGGCGTAGCTCTTCCTCACCGAAGCGATTGGTTAAACCTATCCGTAGAACGTATGTTGTTGGCCGCGGCCGAAGAGGGCTTTGATACGTTTGCAGTTCCACCGGGGTTTGTTCCACACAGTATGTATAACACCGGTCCTACCAAAAAAGGCTACATCGACGTATACGATAAAAAAATACCCGCGTTGCTAAAGAAAATGGCTAAAAAATACGGGATGGATTACGACGATGAGATTTCTTTGCCGTTAGAAAATGACCGTGGTAAACCGTTGATGATTGATCAACTAGAAAGGCAGATTGGCGAAGAAGCTTATATAAACGAAGAGTTGTACAACACCCCGAACAGAGAGCAAGCGCACATCTCGGTTCGCGGCTTGCGGATCACGCCCGAAGCTCGTAAGGCTATTTTAAAAGCCAAAGTAGGTCGTGCCCAAGGCGGCGCGGTACAAAGATTTAATCAAGGTGGTATGGTGTCCCCTATGAACAAACCTAGAGTTACGCAGGGTTTAACAAACCTGTTGAATAAATACAGTACGGGTCCTCTAGCGGGAGCCGGCAATGTTTCACGTGGAACACCTGTGCAGCCGTTTAATCAGGGTGGTGCCGCGCAAACATACGAAGAAGCGTTAAACGACCCAAATAGGATGAATTTAGCCAAACGTCTGGGTCCCGAGGCGTGGGCAAGTTCTGGGATAGGAAACACGCCGTCACAGCCTTTGGTAAAGAGTCTGGAGTACCGAAACTACGGCAGCAACAAAAATGTTCCTCAAGGCGATTTTAACCCTATAGTTCCTCGCACTTTCACTTCCGAAGAGTTATCTCAACGAGCGGCTGACCGCGGCTATGGCTCTGTAGAAAATTTAAGCAAGGCGGAAAAAGCAGGGTTGCAGTTGGATCAGTCGCCTTATTTTAATTCATACGAAACTAAGTCGCAGATGATGAACTCTCCGCAAGGGGACCAACGGTATACAAACTATGATCCGGGCGATTATGCCCGCGGCAGTGGCCCGAAGATAATGATAGATCCGGTCAGTTCTATCCCGGTTACCTCTATTGACTACAACTTGCCCGGTTCTGGCACGTCTACGGGACCGATTTCCACCGGGCCGGTATCAACTACGCCTGCGTATGAAGATGCCCCTGTTTCACAAACGGATAACTCTGAAGATAACCCTGTGACAAGTGTTCCCGTGGTGACTCCTGCATCTACGACACCGGCAACTACCGATCCGTTGACTTCTGATTTAGCGGTCAGCACTACACCGGGAACCACTACACCGGGAACCACTACACCGGTAGTCGCATCACAGCCTATTGTTAATCCGATTGACAATACACCCTTACCGCCTTCGGTTTACAACCCGCCCGCGCCTCCAGAGGAAGCTGTTTACACGCCTCCTGCGGCCACGGTGGTAGATACTCCCGAAACTTTGTTTACTCCGCCGGAAGTTTTTGATGTACCGGACGCAAAAGATTATCAGTACTTGCAAGATCTTCGGCCTGATTTTGACCTCTCGGATGTGATTAAAACTCAAACGGGCGGTTACGCGCCTACTCAAGGTATGGTCATTAACCCTACGGAGTATCAATATTCTCCAGATCAGGAGATGAGCGACAACGTGTATGTCCCGCAAATTTATAGACCTATGCCCCAGTTTACGTTAAGTGACCTCGATGCCACCGAAGGAACAACTTCTGAAGATTCCACCGCCGAAACAGACACCGAAGATACTGCGGGGACTGCGGATACTACGGATACTACGGATACTACGCAAGGAACTTCGTTTGCTTCGTTAGACTCTTTATCGTCTAACCAACAAGCGTACAATCCCGAGCAAGATTATGCCGATAGATATGGGTATACTCTCGCAGAACTTCGAGAAATTAATGCCGAACGACTTCGTATGGGCCTTCCCCGCCTGCAAGATTTGCAGACGGATATTGGCGATATAAATTTTAATGGCGGGATGTAAACAAGAGTAAATATTTATGGCAAATGAAAACAGACCTCCCGTATCGTTAATGGAACGAGAAGGCATGGAGCTTGGAGACGAAGAGCTTTTAGCCGTAGAAGTTGAAGCACTGCCCAGCGGCTTAGAAACCAACAGTGCTCTAAGTATTGAAGGTATTGAGATCACCGAAGACGAAGACGGTGGTGTCACTTTTGATTTTGACCCGTTGCGTAACAAAGAACGTGAAGACGATTTCTTTGACAACTTGGCTGAGTTTTTATCGGATTCCGAGCTTGCTGAAGTGTCGAACGACCTGATGGATCAGTACACCTCGAACAAGGCATCTCGCCAAGATTGGGAAGAGACGTATTCTAACGGCTTAGAGCTACTAGGCTTTAAGTACGAAGACCGCACCGTGCCGTTTAGAGGCGCTACCGGTGTCACACACCCCGTATTGGCCGAAGCGGCTGTACAGTTCCAAGCACAAGCTTTTAACGAGCTACTGCCTCCTGACGGCCCTGTACGCACCGCGGTTCTCGGGTCACAGACTCATGCCAAAGTAGAGCAGGCTTCTCGCGTTAAAAACTTTATGAACTACTACATTACTAATGTAATGGAAGAGTACACACCAGAATTTGACCAGATGTTGTTTAACCTGCCCTTGGCGGGCAGTACGTTTAAAAAAGTTTATTTTGATGACACGCTTGGCCGTCCAGTAAGCAAGTTTGTACCGGCGGAATACCTTGTTGTCCCGTATGAAACAACAGATTTGTTGACTTGCCCGTGTGTAACACACGTTGTTCGTACTTCTTTAAACGATTTGCGCAAGCAGCAGGTAAGCGGTTTCTATAGAGACGTTGCGGTTTTACCGTCTCAGCAAGGCACCACCAGTATTTCAGAAGAAACAGACTATATCGACGGCATGAGCGCCTCTAATGTGGACTACGACTGCACACTTTTAGAGTTTCACGCGGACTTAGATCTAGCGGGCTATGAGCATAAAGACGAAGATGGCGAAGAAACAGGCATAAAAGTGCCGTATATCGTCACTATTAGTGAAGAAAACAGCAAAGTTTTAGCTATTCGCCGTAATTATCAGGAAGAAGACCCGCTAACTACTAAGATTCAGTACTTTGTACACTACAAATTTCTTCCGGGCTTTGGTTTCTACGGCTTAGGCTTGATTCACACCATTGGCGGCTTATCCCGCACCGCGACTGCTGCACTGCGGCAATTGATTGATGCGGGTACGTTATCTAACCTTCCTGCGGGCTTTAAGGCACGCGGCCTGCGGATCAGGGACGATGATACTCCGTTACAGCCGGGTGAATTTAGGGATGTAGACGCTCCGGGCGGTCAAATACGTGACAGGTTGATGCCGTTACCGTTCAAAGGGCCAGATCAGACGCTATACCAGCTATTAGGCTTTGTTGTAGACGCTGCACAGCGGTTTGCCACCATCACTGACATGAAAGTAGGTGATGGCAACCAAAACGCGGCTGTCGGCACTACTGTTGCGTTATTGGAGCAGGGTAGCCGTGTAATGAGCGCAATACACAAGCGTTTGCATTATGCGATGAAGACTGAGTTTAAGATTTTAGCGCGGGTAATGGAGGAAAGTTTGCCTCCGGTTTACCCGTATGAAGTTCCGGGTGCAGAAGCCACGGTAAAAGCAACGGATTTTGATGACAAGGTAGATGTTTTACCTGTTTCAGATCCTAATATCTTTTCTCAAAGCCAGCGTATTGCTTTGGCTCAGACAGAGCTTCAAATGGCTATGCAGGCTCCGGACATACACAACATTCCGGAAGTATATCGCCGTGTTTATGATGCCTTGGGCGTTAAAAACACTGACATGATATTGATCTCAGACACGCCAAACGACATTTCTCCTAAAGATCCGGCGCAAGAAAACATAGATTCGCTTGAAAATGGGGCTTTACAGGCTTTTAAGGGTCAGAATCACATGGCGCACATGCAATCGCACTTGTTGTTTATAACAGGTGGATCTGCGTCTCAGATGCCGAATGTGCAGCTAGCCATGCAAAAGCACCTGTTAAACCACATACAGTTGCAGGCAGAAGAGCAGGCGGACCAGCAATTTGCTCAACAAAACCCCAACGTAGCGTTGCAAGATCCTGCAACCAACATTCAGTATCAAGCTATGTTGGCGCAGTTTGTAGCTCAAGGCACTCAACAGCTTGTAGAGCTTGGAAAGCAGATACAGGGTGGTGGGCAAGAGCAGGCACCAGATCCGTTGATTGAATTAAAACAACAAGAGTTGCAGCTTAAATCTCAACAAGAGCAAAATGACATGGCTATGGAGCAACAACAGCTTCAACTAGACCGTGAAAAGCTTGCTCAACGAGAAGCTCAGTTCCAGCAACGGCTACAAAGCCAAGAAAACATGACTGCCGCACGTATAGATGCGGGTATGCAGCGTGAACTTTTAAAACAACAATCTCAAAAAGGTGATTTATGACCGGAGTAGTTAAAACAATGGGCGGACCAATCCAAGAGCCGCCTAAGCCTGTTAACAAAGCAGAAATCAAAGGCCAAGGTAGTATTCCATACGCTCAGTTAAAGGAAGAAAAAACGCCCAACACCATGATGGGTAAGATTACCCGAGGCACTAAGAGGGGCATGGGTGCTGCGGAGCGTGGCGGGCGTTACACAAGCTGTTAAAGGCATTGCTTGTTTGCTTTCCCATATAAAAGAAGCGACAATATCGGATATCGTCAGATAATTAAGGATAATTAGCATGGACGGTATCGATATCGTGCAGTTTGTTCGCAAGACGCTGCTTGATCGCAAGGGCCAGATCTCTGAACTTATGTCAGAGGGTGGCGTTAAAGATATGGAACATTACAGGGAGTGCATGGGCGAAATCCGCAATTGTGATTACGTTCTTGTAGAACTTTCTGAAATGCTAGACAAACAGGAATATATGGATGTCTGAAAGTAAAGAACCCTTGGATTTATCCAAGCTATACGTTCCCGAAGAGGAGCGCGTGTTAGACCCCACTTTGATTACAGCAAGTGCAATTGAAAGACTTCCTCAACCAACAGGTTGGCGGATTTTGATTATGCCGTTTCGAGCACCGAAACGAAGTAAAGGCGGTATTTTGTTAAATACTAAGACTTTAGAAGAAGACGCTGTTCAAACAAATGTCGGTTACATTCTTAAACTTGGGCCAGATGCCTACGAAGATAAAGAAAAGTACCCCCGTGGGCCGTGGTGTGAAGAACGAAAATGGGTAATTTTTGCTCGTTACGCCGGTTCTAGATTTCGTTTGAACGGAGAAGATGCCGCGGTCTTTGGCAGCGAGGTTAGGATTCTTAATGATGATGAGATTTTAGCCACAATTCTTGATCCTAACGATATACACCATAGTTAAGGGACATGCAGATGAGTGAAAAGTTAAAGGCCCATGAGGCCGACGATGGACAGATAGACCTTGAGTTTACGGAAGAAGCTCAAGATGTAATTTTAGAAGACGATAATGAGAGTGAATCTACCGCCGAAGCCCCTGTAGTAGAAACAAGTGCGGACGAAGATGATCACGAAAAGTACAGCAACTCAGTTCAAAAACGCATCAATCAGCTTACTAAAAGAGCTAAAGAAGCGGAAAGAGAGCGTGAAGAGGCGTTGCGCTATGCTCAAAACATTCAAGCTGAAAACACGGATGTTAAGCAAAGGCTTCAAACTTTAGACCGTAGCTATATAGATGAGTACGGGCACCGAGTTAGCTCGGAGCAGGCTAGAGCTAAAGACGAGTTAAAGTCTGCTATTGAAATGGGCGACACAGATCGCCAGATGCAGGCTCAAGAAAGAATTACACAGCTAACTTTAGCCGCGGATAAACATGCGCAAGCTAAAGCTAGTAGAGAAGCTCAAGCGCAACAAGCGCAGCAGCAACAAGAATATGCGCAACAACAGCAAACGCAACAACAGCAATACCAACCGGCTCCTCGACAAGCCGCACCTGATCAAAAAGCCGAAGAATGGGCTTCTAAAAACGATTGGTTTGGCGAAGATGACGCAATGACGTTTGCAGCCTTTGGTTTGCACAAGAAATTAGTTCAAGAAGAAGGGTTTGACCCAGCTAGTAATGATTACTATGATGCGTTAGATTCTCGCATGAAAAATGCGTTTCCTCACCGGTTTCCGGATGAAGAAGTAACAAAACAAAATCGTTCTGGACAAACTGTAGCGGGAGTATCTCGCTCTAAAGGAACAGGACGCGGTAAAAAGGTTCGCCTCTCCCCGAGCCAAGTTACCATTGCAAAAAGATTGGGAGTGCCACTCGAAGAGTACGCTAAGTACGTGAAGGAAGGACAATGACAGATAATCAAAATGATGAAATTGAAGCTATCAAGAGAACTTCCCGCGCTAAATCATCACGGGCTGCAAAGGCAAGAAGAACGCCTTGGAGTCCACCGTCTAAGTTAGACGCGCCCCCTGCGCCAGAAGGGTATAAACATCGTTGGATACGTGCGGAAGTGCGTGGTTTTGAAGACCGCACCAATATTTCTGCTCGTATTAGAGAAGGCTATGAACTAGTCAGACGCGATGAATATCCCGACTTTGAGGCACCTACTATAGAATCAGGGAAATATGAAGGCGTGTTTGGTGTAGGCGGATTGTTGCTAGCAAGAATACCGTTAGAAACCGTGGCTGAAAGAACTGAGTACTTCCAACGGAAGAGCGCAGATCAGATCGAAGCGATTGAAACGGACATTCTTCGCGAAAATGCACACTCGACTATGGTGATTGACAAACCAGAACGTCAATCCCGTGTAACTTTTGGTGGTCCTCGTAAGTAACGCTTTTAGGAGCAATTAAATGGCAAATCAAGAAACTGCTTACGGGCTTCGTCCTATTGGACTAGTAGGAGCAGCCGCAAATTCAAATGGTCTAACTCAATACGAAATCGCTTCGGATAACACAGGCG
>Ga0181409_1000612_pt1 | contig 13889 bp, 17 predicted proteins | sample 32SPOviralmetaG_FD_130138 | JGI IMG/M metagenome (GOLD analysis project Ga0181409, IMG submission 130138) | Marine viral communities from the oligotrophic San Pedro Time Series (SPOT) site, San Pedro Channel, CA, USA - 32 SPOT_SRF_2012-05-30 | ecosystem: Environmental > Aquatic > Marine > Strait... | reverse complement strand
CTAATTTATTCCCCTTTAAGAGCTTTCGTGATTAGGTTTTTGAACTGAGTTATAGGAATATAGTATCCTAACACGTTAGGATTATCAGTTGCTTGCTTTATGTCTGGATCAATATTAACCTGTAGGCCATATTTGTCTAAAGCGTTATTCATTGCTGATTGGACTTTTTCGCTGACGTTGTTTTTTTCATCAGGGTCGTTTAATATGGTTCCACCTTTAGGTATGAGCTGAATTTTAATGCCTTCTTTAGTTGGGTTCTTATTTACAGCTACTTTAATAGTAAATGTATTGTCTCCAGTGGATAATTCGGCTTCAGTTATATACTCGTGCATAGTTTCTAAAACCATATCGTGTAATTCAGTCTTTTTCATTGTTGTCATTTGTTATAAATATAAGGTCTTTCTCAAATGTTGTAAGGTCATTAATAGTAAGTTTCATATTACCTAATTCAAATTCTCCTACTTCACCTCCTTCTTCTAAAACCCCAGATAAAATTTGAAGCATTTGAAAGTCTTGTTCATTAATTTTATGTCCATCAATTTCAACTATAACACCGTGGTTAAAATCATGTAGAGTAGAATCATTAGTTTTAATACGATCTCTCATATTAAATTTAGTATTAGGTTGTTCTTGAGCTATATAATGTTCATATTGGACCCAATGTCCGTCACCATAGTATACATTACACCAAGGTTCAAGTGCTTTCATAAGTTTAAGGTTATTATTAATAACTCTAAAAGCAACATCGTACTTAGGATGAATAATTGGCATTTGATATTCATCATTTGATATCCAATCCCCCCATTTACGGATAAAATCTCTTCGACACCTATCCATAGTAGATTTATAATCGCTATTTTCAATTCCTACCCCTTTATTCCACCTATGACCTCTACAAGTTAAATGGTAAACTAAAGCATCTCTACTTTGTACCATCTTATATCCATTTAAGATCCATCTATTAAATATATCTGAATCCTCATATCCATAAGGGGCAAATGTTTGATCATGTCCCCCAATAGATAAATGGTCTTCTTTATATAACATCCATGGAGCAAATATACCTTTAGTAGTTTGGTCTTTAAACTCGTTTTGGGTTTTTAAACAAAAATTATGAAATTCATCTAACTTAAGATTGTTATGATCATCCCCAAAATCCATTACAATTTTTTCTTTACCTGCGGGGTGGATAGGAGGTTCAATTCTAGTAGCACATACTACAGTTCCTTTTTTAAGATGTTTTAATTGATTTTCTAAATAATTGGGCCCAATAACCATATCAGAATGAAGTATACTAACTATTTCATTAGTAGCTTGTCTCATTCCCTCATCATAAAAATAAGTATGACCCTTTCGTTCTATGGAATTAATTTTAATTACATTTTTATCTTTTAAAGATTTTAACCATTCAAAGGTACCATCTTCTGATCCATCATTTATAATAACCATTTCAACATTTTTGTAATACTTTCTAACTGAGTTGTAAGTATTAATTAGATGTTTTTCTGTATTGAAACTTGGTATGATAAGGCTAATATTCATAATTGTATTTTATTTTTCCACATTTCTATATTATAGAATTTATGGTAATTTTTCTTACATAATGTACTACATTCTTTGTAAAAATCCAAGTCTTCTTTAAGCATCTTTGCTAGTGTTCTGGCTTTTTCTACATCATTCACATCTACTGATAATTCTGGATGACATAAGCGCTGTGTGTCTACTTTTTTATTTCCTATACAGGGTATCCCAAAATAAGCACAATTTAAACTAAATGTTCCTGCTGCTATAGTGGGCATTAAATGTACCGCATATTTAAACGTAGATAACTCATTCATCCACTCTACCCATGTTAGTCTTGGTAGGTGATTTAAATCATGTATATTACCTTCATTTTCACGTTTAGCATGGGAAGATTGTCCCCATTTTTCTACTCCTAATTCATCTGCTACTAAATAACTTTGAAAACCTCCATACCACCTAGCAAAATTACCCCCAATAATGACTTTTTCTCCGGGTTGAGGGGTAATATTTTGTATTAATTCTTCTATTAATAAGGTAGGGATAGTACTAACCGGTTTATTAGGAAACAAACCTTTATAAAATTTACAATCATATTCATTATGAGCGAATATACTATCTACTCCTGATAATAAGTTATAAAAATTAAATTGGTCTATTATTTCATAATCATTAAACCACCAACTAGGTCCTTCTTGTATGTAATGGACTTTATTGTTTACTTTTTTTAAATCTTCAATTAAATTAGAAGAAAGTAAGTTAGAAAATGGGTTAGGTTGATGTCCTATTTTAGATCCTTCTGCACTTAAATTCAGTTTCCCTTTAGGAAAAATTACAAATACGTGGTCATGAGCTATAATATGCTTAAACTTGCTAATAGGGTAGTGGTCTGCATCTAAGGCATGCATCCATGCAAATTCAGTTCTCATATTTGGGTGATCAGAAGATATTTTTCCTTCAAACCCCATTTCAGATAAAAATGCTATCTTCATAATATATTTTTTTCTTTTAACATATTTTTGCCTCGCTCTAAATGTAAATTCATATTTTTTTCAAATACATCTCGTTGCTCTTTGGCACCAGTTTTAATGCTAAAATATTTTTTATAATGCTCTTCTAGTCCACTATCTCGTAACGGTCCTATTTGATATTCACTTATTACTTCTCCACGTAAAGCATATTGTTGGAAGTCTAATCCTTGATTTTTTAAAGATTGTGATAACATATTTGAATACCAATCCCATGGACCATATCCTACCCAATCATTATGCACTGGGCATAAATTTTCATAGAATTCTTTATTATATAGATCAAACCATATTGCCCACTTACTTGTTGGTATTGGGTCTAATTTTCTTTCTTCATTTAACGACTTAATATTATTTCGTATATCAAATACATCTGCATTAATCCATTGTTCAGTTTCTCTATTATTATTAATGTATCGTTTGTTTGTTAGCACATCCCATGATGAGTCCCATAATTTATGTACTTCTGGTGTTATAACAAAATATTTGTTTGTGACTAATTTAGCTGATTCTATTAAATAATATAATAATGTTTCTGTAAAATATATATCTGGGCATATCGGGATATAATAATCGTAATCCCCAATTGCAGCTTTTTGCATATCAAATAAACCGTAATTTTCCTCACCATCGTAGATAATTGAATTGTGGGTATAATCAGATAATAGGGGGTCTAAACTTTTAAATTTATCGATAAAAAATTCTTTAGGTATTTTAGTATTATCCCAGTCAGTTATAAAACTAGAAAGATTGAGGTGAGTATCAATTGTCACATCAATATCCTTATCTAAATAGTACTTAGATTTTTTAAGTTGTATGTAAGATAGTTGGGCATAATCTATCTGCCAGGGCATTATTAGGTAATGGATTTTAACTTTAATCATATTTTTTGACTTTTTATTTCTTTTATTATTTCAGAAATATACATTTTTCTACCTAAAATATTCATTTCATTTTTAACACCTGGTTTTATTAATGATATCCAATATAAAAATTCATCTAAACTTAAAACATATCTAGTAGTATCAAATATAGTGGGTTCAATGCCCTTAGACAGTTGGGTTTTAAATACATTTAATATAGTTGTTGGATTATTTACCCATTCACAAACCTCAATTCTAACTATTGTATAACTAGCATAATTATTTCTGATAAATTCTTCAGTATCTATTTTATGTTTAGTATATCTATCATTTTTATAGTAAATTGCTAAATTAGAAAAATATACTATATGTTTATTAAAGGGGATTGTTAGCATTAAATCACGTTCACGTTGATATTCTGATTCATCATTACATGAACTATTACTTACACCGGATGCAAAGAATATTAGATCCTTATGATCTTTTAAGACTTTTGCTATATTTCCATGGCCTACTATCATATTATATCTTCACTAAAAATTTCTATACATAAAACATTATTATCGTTTATCATAATCATAGTACCATCTATACATTTCATCTTTGTAAATTGACCTTGTTTGATGCTTTGGGATAGGATTCCATGGTAAGTTCTTTTAACACCACCTACAAAATGAATTATTTGTGTTACTGTTTCTCCCTGTTCATTAACTGTTGATTTTAGGTTTTTCATAAGTAGTGGTTATTTTTTATACCTTTTTATATAATCACTGCAAATCCCCACACATTGTGACGTGTCATCATTATAAAGTTCAGGCATAACTGCTATACTATTTTTTATGGGTTGTTTTCCAGGGTAAGCCCAAACATGATTTTTACTAGTTAAAGTAACTGTGTCTTCCTCATGCCAAAAATAGTTTAATCGAGGTGATAAATGGTCTATTTCTTTCATTTTGATTAATGCTTTTACATTTTTGCAGTGTATCCATAAATTTGTATGAAATTTTTCTAATAGATCAAAGGGAAATCCGTATTGAGGTTTATCATGGCCTAACATAAATTTATCAGTATACCATACATCTATTTCAACGTCATAACCTTGTTGCAAGGCTTTTAAAATATAATCCGGATGATTTTCTTTGTTAGGATTTGAACCTGTAATGTTACCTCGATGTGATATTAAAATCATGGTTTATAACCTTTAATATATATCCATTTAGGATGACCCTCGTCTGAATAGGGTTCTCTTACTTCAGTAGAAATATTAGTAAAACCGATTTCTTTTAAATCATTAATTACCTCTTCTTTATTTTGTATCCTAACATCATGAACCGAATTAGTACCTTGGGCATCCCACTCATTAGCAAAATATGGGCTTCGAAGTCTATTATGAGAATCACTCATACCCTCACCATACCCCATTTGGAATGAAAATAATCCACCTGGTTTTAAAGTACGAAGCAAATCAGTTATTAGTGATTTTCTGATATCATAAACAGGAATGTGTTGAAGTGCTATAGTAGACATTATAAAATCATACTCATTACTTTTTAAATCAGATACATCAGTTCCATTATTACAATACCAATTACTTGGCTGATATGGCCAACTACTATATTGGGATTTACAATAGTTTATATTACCCTCTGATATATCAATCCCATCTACTCTTTCCCAATTACAAAGAGATAACATATTAGTTACATTACGGCCTTTACCACATGCAAAATCTAAAGCTTTTTTACCTTCCCATTTATTTTTATCTTTTAAATCACTTAAAAGAATATTCCAATAATTAGGATTATCATTGTGTTCTTCATGGTTACTAGTCCCAGAACTATACTGAGATTTTTGCATTTGGGTGTAGTTATTATTTGTTTTCATAATTTTTTAAATATTCTTTTAAATCTTCTGGTGTTCCTAATCCCCACATTTTAGGGATATCAAATGTTCTTATTTCTTTACCATCTGCAATAGCTTGATTAAATACAGGACAAACATAAAACTCATTATTTACTCTAATATCTTTTTTAATCATTTCTTCTGCATACTTTACAAAATCGGAACCTTTCTTCCAATAGTAATACCCCACTGTTGCTATATCTGATATAGGATTTTTTTCAGCAACCTCCGTTACTAGTCCTTTATCATTTACTTTAGCAAATGACCACTTAGGGTGTGTTGCTTTAAATGATACTATACCACCATCAGCATCTGTTTCATTCATTTTGTATAAAAATTCATTCGAATCCCATTCAACAAATTGATCCGAGTTAGCAAAAAACAATGGGTTTTCTGAATTAATATGTTCTTTAGCAAGTAGTGCAGTACAAGCTGCTCCTTCTGTAAGTTCATTAACTTCAACGATTTTACAGTTTGGTGTGATCAGATTTAATAATGTATCTAGATTGTATTTTTCTCTATGCTCTTTTTGTACTACATAGATAAAGTTTGCTTTAATGTTTAGATTTTCTACTACCACTTGAATCATAGGTTTTCCCTTTACTTCAATAAGTGGTTTGGGGAAAGTATATCCTGCTTGTTGAAATCTACTTCCTGCTCCTGCCATGGGGATTAAAACATTTAATGTCTCATCTCTCCATGCCGGTATTGATTGTTGTTCTCCCATTTCTATCTGTTTTAATTTGTTATTTATGTTTTTTAAATTTGTTTGCTTTGTATTCTTAACTCTAAGTATGTGTGATTTAGAACGAGCAGCTGCAAGTAATCCATAAGGTGAGTCTTCTACTATCAAAGTTTCCTCTGGTAAGCATTTCATCTTTGAAATTGCATTCCAATACATTTCAGGGTGTGGTTTACTATTTTCAACATCTTCATTTGAAATAATATAATCCATATACTCCATTATACCCAATTTAGATAGAACGGTTAGTACGGTCTTTCTAATTGAGTTAGAACATACTGCAATCTTATATCCATTTGATGATAACCAATCCATCAACTCAATAAGAGTATTATCTTCATCTAATTGTTTTAGTTTTTGGAGTGTAATATATTGTTTTCTTTCCCAAATAGATTGATGTTCATCAACTGGTAATCCTTTTTTATCAGTTAACATATCTAACTTCTGAGTAGTTTTTAACCCATCATAAATTGATAAATGTTCATTCCATGATATAGCATATTCTTGCCCTAAAGCATCATTTAAAGCCTCATAGTGTATATTTTTTGCTTCAACTAAAACCCCATCTAAGTCAAATATTATTAATTTAATCATACTATCCCTCTTATATTTTTATTTACATTATATTCTTTATGTAATTTTGTTAATTCATTATTATATTCTGAATATACCCATTTCCCTTTAGATATAAAATTACCATGGGGGTAAATAGATGAATTATAATGGTGCATACCTCTTTTACTTTCATTATTAAACCAGTAGAGTCCTATTATATTACTATTATTAACATAGTTAGAAGCTAATAGTTCAAAATTACCTGCTGCTTTATTCCCTTTTATACTAGTAGTGGTTGAATTTTTATAAATTTCTAATAATTTATTTGTTTTCCATAAAGTAGGTTGTATAGCAAAAGATAATCCATTATGGGGAATATAATATAATGAACCCATAGGCATATCTTCTAATATTATGTCATCTTCATGTCCTCCCTTTAACAGTTTTATATAATCAATATTATAATTAACTAATAAACCATATAATTTATTAAGGTATTCTGTATTTGGGGATGAATATAATACCATATCTTCATGATGAAAGAGGCATATCTTTTCATTTATTTTAGATAGGCAATAAGAAACTCTATCTGAGTATGATAACGAATCATCGTAAATAATTACATTAATATCTGATGAGATTTTTTTATTAACTTCATTAGTAAATAAGTATTTTTTTACATAAGGTAAATGCTTATCTAATTGGTTAAAAAACATATCCCAAACATCATTGTATTCAGAATGTGAATAACATATAAAAGCTATTTTTTTTACTCCCATATTGTATCTAATAAGATTTTATTATCCCACATACTATTTTGTATCATAAAATCCTTATATAAATGTATAGCATTACATTTAAAATAATTATCAATATTATCAAATATAGTTGAAAAAGGTTTCATTATATTTTGACCCCCATAAAACCACATATCTGCAGGACCATCGCTTTCTAAATATTGCCAGTTAGCCATATATAATTTATTAGAGGGTAATGTTGGGTCAAAATTAATACATTGCACTGGGTAAGGATTATTACGATTATGGGGTCCTGAAGTGGCTCTATTAATTCTACCTATATCAAATCTACTTTTAACAACCCAATCATAGTTTCCTTCAATTAGTTTAAAAGATTGACTTGTAGAGTAAAAATGAGAATATATGGTTTGGGGGGTTCTTGGTGGATTGGGTATTTTATTGTGGCCTTTTTCTTTGATCAGGTTTGAAAAATCTATTTGTGGCTCAAATACAGCACATTTAGGGTTATATAAATCTTTAATTTGTTGTTTATTTTCTAGATCCCAACTATGAATATATACGTCTACATCCCCTTTACTAAATACGTGACGTTTTAAATGATCAAACCCATCGGCTCCTTTAGAAGTAAGATCAACAAGTGAATTAAAATAACCAGAAAGACAAAGTGCTATTTTCATTATTTTATTATTTTATTATTTTTAAATACTGTGAATTCGGTTAAATCTCTATAGCCATTTACTTCTTGTATATCTTCTTTATGTTCAGGATAATTTTGCATTATAGATAAACCATGGGCTGCTTGTTGAGGTGTCATATACATGTTCCATCCTAAAAATTCAATATCGTCATCTTTATAATATTTTTCACTTCTACCTTCATATCTAGCTTTTTTAAACCATTCATATGCATCTTCATTATCACATAAAATAGCTCCTCCCTTCCATATAGGTAATTGTTTTTTAATATGAAATGATAAACACATGTAAGATTCTTTTATATACATATCTTTAGTGAATCTTTTAGCAGCATCGTATATAGGGTAAGGTTTTAATTGATAAATACCATTCCAATGGTTAGTTTTTGGTCTTTTATCAAATATTACTTCTCCACCTGCATGAATAATTGATTGGGGTACAGATAAGTATGTTTGTGATGGGATAGTTACTTCTTTTACATTGAGGTATTTACATACTAAAAATAAAGCATTAGTACAGCTATCAACTGTAATTACGTAAGGAGCACCTGTATATTCGGATATTTCCTCCTCAAACATTTTTACTATTTTATATGGGTTATGTAACATAGTTATTTTTCAATTATAATATTACCCATTACTAAGCAATCTATTCCACATTTATAAAAACAATCTATAGCATCACCTGGGGTTTCTACTAAGGGCATACCATTTATGTTAAATGAGGTATTTAATAATATAGGAAACCCAGATAGTTTTTCGAATTCTTTTATTAGATTATAATATTTTAAGTTTACATCAGATGAGACAGATTGTAATCTACCCGAACCATCAAAATGTACTACTCCAGGTAATTTATCTTTATATTTATCTTTAAATTTAAAAACTTTTTCCATAAAAAATGAATCTTGATTTTTTGGAATCTTAAAATATTTTTCTTGCTTATCTTTTAGTACAGAAGGAGCAAATGGTCTAAATCCTTCTCTGTATTTTATAGAGGCATTAACTTTGTCTTTTACGTCAGGAAAAGTTGGATCTGCTAAGATGCTTCGATTACCTAAAGCTCTTTGCCCAAATTCACTTCTTCCTTGAAACCAGGCCACTATATTTTTTTCTCTGAGTTTTTTAGCAACAACTTTTTCTATATTTGCTACTTCACTATATTTAATTTTTCTTTTATCTAGTTCTAATTTTATGTCCTGGTTTAGATATAAACCCCCAAAATAATTATGAAGGGCTATGTTAGGAGGTTGAATATTTTTATGATATACTAAACCATATAAAGCAGAACCTATAGATATTCCACTATCATCTGGGCTTCCTCCTATGTGGATATTTTCATAATCAGTATGTTCTAATATTTTTCCATTAAGTACAGAATTCATAAAAACTCCTCCTGAAACTACTAAATTTTTGTTGGGAGTTTTTTTATATAAATTGTCACAAAATCCTATAATAACATCTTCTATAACTTTTTGGACCGCTGCTACTAGATCATAATGATATTGAGTTAATTCATCTAATTTATTTAAAGGGGCCCCAAATTCCCTTATAAATTTAGGGGAAAAATAGTTAGGAGTAAAAAACATATAATGTTCAAAATAGCTTAAATCTAATTCAAAATTTAAATCATTAACTTTTATTAGTTTTTTTACTTTATTATAATAAATTTGAGGATCACCTAAAGAGGCTAGAGCCATAACTTTCCATTCATCCCCATTTGGGTGGAACCCTAATAATTCTGTAAAAGCAGAATAAAAACATCCTAAAGAGTGGGGGGTTCTAAATTGGGAATATTCTTCTATAGTAGAATCATTAACAGTACCAATTAAACCTGTGGAATTTTCCCCAAAACCATCAGCTACTATAAAGTTAGCAGTATTAAACCCCGATTGAAGATATGAATTACATAAATGGGATTTATGATGGTCTACAAAATATATATTAGTATTAGAATTTAACGACGTTATGTTTTGGGTAATTTCAAGAGAATCATTATCTAATAAAGATGAAAATTCATTTAATGAAAGATAAGCTAATTTACCTCTATCTTTTAGAGCATCGTCAATAGTACCATCAGATTTATGCATGTATTTAGATGAATTCCAACCCACGTATATATCAGTTATTTCTTCTACAGTAATCCCAGCATGTTTGCAACAATATTTTATAGCTTTATGAGGGAAATTTTTATCTCTCTTTACTCTACTTAATCTTTCTTCTGTTATTGCGGCTTTTATTTCCCCATCTATAAGAAGACAAGCTGAAGAATGAAAACCACTTATATTTAAACCTAAAATTATCATTTTACTATTCTGTTATTTTTTATTAAAGATTTCTATACATAAAACATTTATGTCGATATCCCATTACCATATACAATTACCAGTTACCTGTTGGTTATTATAATATTGATCTAAGTATCCTCTTTTAGAAGGGATTTTAAATTCATAAGATAAAGTAGTTCCTATATCAATGTAAGTATTATTAGGAAATTCTTTAAATAATTCGTATTGTGCAACGTTTGAAAAAGATGATGCAGAAAATAAAAATACTTGATCTACTAATGAATTTTGTTGGATAAAATCTTTTATCTCTAATATAGGTGATAAATCAGAAAAACTATTATCCTTTATTCTGAAATCTTTTTTCACCCAATCTAAATTAGATAAATCTGCTTTTTCATTACAAATGACATAGGCACCTCTAGTTTTTATTTCAGGATAAAATTCCTTCATAAATAAAGGGTAATTAGAATTAACTAATAAATTAGCCCATGTTAAGTTATCATGATCACCATCTAAATTTTCTAGCTGCCAATTAAAATTAGTATCACCAACACAACATTTACAAGAAATACCTTTAAAATAGTTATTTTGATTATGTAAAAAACTAGTAATTAAATGGTCCCTAAAAACACTATGTTGTTGGGGATCAAAATTTTTAGCATCATATTCAGGGTGACCCGGTCCTGCTGCATCTACTACTCCCTCTACTTTAACTTGTTTGTTACTAAGAATTATTTCTTTATCTTGTAGCATAAACATTTCACCATCAGAAAATCTAAGAAAAGCAAAGTTTTCTTTACTTTTAAACTTATCTAATAAGTAATAAAAATCTGATTTAAATTCTTTAATTCTCACCTTTTATAATCTTTGAAACTTTTATACTAGAATACCCATCCCCATAAGGACATGTTGATTCAATGTAATAATTATTTATTAAACATCCAAATTTATTTACTAATTCTTTAGGTGAAGAACATAGATAAAGATGTCCTGTATTTATGGCTTCAGGTCTTTCAGTAGTTTCTCTACATACTATAACCTTTTTATTGAAAAAACTCCCTTCTTCTTGTAAACCACCACTATCACTAATTATTAATTTACATTTTACTAAAATATTAAGTAATTCTGGGTGGGTAAGGGGTTCTATAACATTTACATTAGTAAGTAAATATTTATATTTTTGGACATTGGGATTAGGATGGATAGGTAATATAAATTCTAAGTTAGGGTTATTTTGGGCTAATTTATTTACTTCAATAAACCATTTATCCATTTGATAGTGATTTTCTCTACGGTGGAGGGTTATTAATATTTTATTAGTATATTCACATTTATCTTTATGGGATAATAAATTATCTAATACAGTATTTCCTACTACAAAACACTTACCATTTACTTTTTCATTAATTAAATTTTTCTTTGATAATTCTGTAGGGCATAAATTAACATCTGATATTCTTGCTATCATTTGTCTATAAGCTTCTTCAGGATAAGGATGGTTTAAGTTATAACTTCTTAATCCTGCTTCTAGATAATATATTTTCTTTTTTCTGTTAAAAGCAGCTATAGCACAAGCAAAGGCTGAAGCTGTATCTCCTTGTACTAATACAGAATTAAAATCCCCATCAGGGAATTGTAATAGACAATCACTTATTAATTGGTCTAATCGATTTAGGTTGTCCCCAATAGTAATTTTATAGTCTACTTTAATGTCTTTAAGTAAATCAGGGTGTTGACCTGTAAATAAAAGCTTATAATTGTCTAAAACTTTTATTAGGGGCTTAATTTTAAGCCATTCGGGTCTAGTTCCAAAACAGAGTAATATATTATTTTTCATTTATTAATTTCCAGCCTTTTTTTCTTTGTTCAATAAAATATTCATTCATTAAATGTTTAAAGGGAGTACCTTCATCATTAGGTTTGTTACTATTCCATAAAGAAACAGTGTCATCTCCATATTCACCCTTAATACTGCCCCATAAACTTTTATCATCTACAGGGTGTGGGGGGACATATGTCGGGATATTTGCATATTTTTGAAGCATATAACTAAAATGCATATCTTCTCCACAAGTAGTATATTTTGGGTGTGGTTGTTCTCTTACAAAATGAGATAACCATTCTTTTTTAAAGAACCAGCTATGTCCTACTAAATCTACTTGAGTAACTTCTTTATTTTGGATACCATTATTTATCCACCCATATCTAATATAGGGTTCATAATAAGAACTTTGATGGGGTATATTAGGGTTTGGGTAAAGCAAACCTACAGTACCTAATAACCCTTCATGGGTTTCCATAGTTTGCATGCAATTTTCTAACCAACGTGATCCCGGAATAGTATCATCATCAAAAACACAAACATATTTATGTTTTGCATTAAGAGCAAAATAAAAACGTGCCCATACCCCAAAATTATAATTACATAATGCCGTGGGGGTTGTAGACATTATATCGTAATTTATGAGTTGTTCATCCCCGGGGTTATTATACCATAATAGTATTTCACTAGGTTTTATAGTTCCACTATTTAAGGCTTTTACTTGTTCTGATAATCGGTCACCCCTTTTGTAACCATTTAATATTACAGTTATACTCATAATGTACTATATAATTTATTTTGTTTTTCTTGACGTTTTATATCCTTTAAATGGTGGATACAAAATTCGTCATTTGCAGGTAAATGGGATTCGGTTTGGTGGCCCGTAAGTACCTCATGTACTTTATTTTTCCATTTAATTCTCTTTACATTTTTGAGAATGCGGCACTGATAGTCGGGGAAATTAACTCTTTTATCAGGATCTACTCTCCAACCCCATTGTTTAACATGTTCCTCAGTTAAACCCTCTACCTTATTAATTCGTGGCACCCAAAATATATCAGTTTTAGGATTTTCTTTAATTATCCATTCTATAGTATCCATAAGATATTCTTCAGGATATTCATCAGCATCAATTTGAAAAATATAATCTCCAGTACAATTACCTTTAAGATTATTTTTAAATGAAGCAAAATCTTTATTTAAAGCAAATTCTATAACTTTTATATCAGAATACTGTTTTAATACATCATATACTTCAGATGTAGTATTTCCCTGATCACATTGTACTACGATTTCATCTTGTTCACGTTTATGTTTGGTTAAGTACTCAAGTAAATATTTTATTTCTTTATACTCATTACAAACTGGTATTGCGTAACTAATCTTCATACTCATCGTTCCAATTTTTATTTTCCATCAAATAACCCTATTATTTCTACGGCATCCATGAATTCTAGTTTATCAAATCGTTTAATATTTTTCATATCCATTCTAAATTTATAAAACTCACCAGGATTTGAAGGATCAGGATATTTTTCCTTTTCCTCTTCAGTTACGGGTACTGCATTAACAGCTGCCCAATACCAATCCTGGAGACGTTTATTCCATTCAGGGAATACCATTCCTTTCTCTTGTAAGTTAATAACCTTAGGATACCAAGCCAAACCATCATGCACTTGCTTTAAGTCTTTTATTATCTCGGCTGTTGATTCATAT
>Ga0181409_1000605_pt1 | contig 13970 bp, 13 predicted proteins | sample 32SPOviralmetaG_FD_130138 | JGI IMG/M metagenome (GOLD analysis project Ga0181409, IMG submission 130138) | Marine viral communities from the oligotrophic San Pedro Time Series (SPOT) site, San Pedro Channel, CA, USA - 32 SPOT_SRF_2012-05-30 | ecosystem: Environmental > Aquatic > Marine > Strait... | reverse complement strand
TTTTAGATCATCTGGCTCTGCAATAGGTGATGCATATCTTAGTTCGACTGATTCGGTTGTACCAATAAATGGTATAAATCTTTTTTGTAATTTAAGATCTGCTCGTGAAGATAAAACTGATGCGTCTACATCATCTACTAAGGCTAAGAGATTTGATCGTCTAAACGACTGGTCAAATAATCCTGTATTATCAGTAAAATAATTCGTAACTACATCATCAACTCTACTTTGAATCTCTTGAACAGAAGAAGATGTAAACTTAGGATTAAACTGAAAGCGTACTTCTGTTTCAAGGAATGTAATATCAGGATCTTGAAACTTAATATCAAATGTTATAACCTGTAACTGCTTTCCTAATGCAACTATGTCACCTTTCGTTTTATCTATTGTCGCTTGTGTTACATCGTCTTTAAATACTACTGATAAGAAAACACATCCATATTCTTTACGTACTGCATCTTCACCACCATAAGCTTGTATATCTTTTATAAGATAACCAAAATTACGTTTGATAAGAGTAGAATAATCTACTGCTGTAACCATTCTATTCTGTGATGCATATGAGAATGGTGCATTCTTACGAATAGATTCTAATGTTTCTACGTCAGATCCAGAAACAGATTTAGTAACAGTTGTAACAGATAATGTAAATGATGTATTACCTGCAGCATTAGGTACACTAATTTGAGTAACCGGTGTAAATAATACAGCACCATTCGCAATTGGACCATTTGTAGAAAGATATTCTACTACTATTCTATTACCTGCTTGAGGTGCTTTACCTAACGTAAAACCGTCACCAAAAGATAATTCGTAAAATCCATTTGGAGTCTCTCTCATAATATACACTTTAGACTGATCATCAATAGTGTCAGCTAATTTTAGATCAGTATACGTAACAAAATTTGTTGTGGTTAAATCATCGAACACACTAACAAATGCTGTAGTTGTGTCAATATTTTTATCTGGTAAAACATATGTTGTATCGATAGAATTTTCGCTGACAATAAAAGTTTTAGTTGTGTTAGTACCTTCTTTAATTGTTATAGCTTCTGAATCTAATATATCTTTAAAAACATATAATCCGCTACCATTATCTTGTGCAGTAATTGTACCGACTGTTTCGAATGTATATGCTACATCGTCTACTGTTGTAGTAAATTTAGTTCCTCGTGGTAATGATAAAAATGATGGACGACCTGCAAGATTACCCGTGTTGATAGAAATATTAACTGTAGCTGATGATGCGGCCTTCGATGCCGGCATATATCCTATTGCTTCAGCAAGAGAAACAACAGATGATCTTAACTGAGCTGTAGTAAGATAAGATTCATTTAATGCCATGTTTGCAATTAATGCATTATAATGTGTATTATATGCTAGTACATCAAGAAGATTAGAAAGTCCAGAACCTTCATAGTTATAGTCCGCAAACTCTGTGTTATTTTTTAATTCAAGTTTTAGATTATTTTTAATTGTATCAAAATCTAAATCTGTAGATCTAATTGTAGTTGCCATTTATCTTAACCTCGATATACTAGTTTCTAAATCAACAATTTCTCCAGTAGACAAAACTCTAAATGTAACCTTTACTCTTAAAGAGTTTGCATCAGGATTATCGTTACATGAAATATCTAATACCCTTGCTCTAGGCTCAAACTTGTTTATTGAGCTCGTAATCTGTTCTTTCACTGTGAATTTTCCTAAACCACTAGAAAGTTCAAATAACATTCCAGTGATATTAGCACCAAAATTAACATTGAATGGTTTTTCATTTCTGTTAGTAGAAACTATATTTTTTACGGATTGCTTGACTGCAGCCGCTTCTTGTTGTTTGTAAATATCTCCGCTAGGTTTTTTATCAAACGACAGATGTAAATCTGAATACTTTTTTTGTCTCGATGTAAGTATCGAGCTCTGTAAGTTTCCATCTTCTATAGATAATTGTCTTGCCATTCTAAACCTTTTTCATCTATTTATAACTCTATTTCGACTAATGCATCATTAGATTGTACGTTATTATTAAATAGAGTCTGTACGCTGCGAGCAAATTTTATATTTGTAAACGATGTAATATTAGGAACTTCTAATATTATCTGTGTATTTAGTTCTCCATTAGGATTATAAGTGTCATAATCTAATGTAAGTTTATCAAATGTTCCTGCATCGCTCCATATTTTAGCTAATTGAAATGTTGCTTCTTTATCTACATTACCTTTTTGATCTCTTAGTTCTAATACTACTGCACGTCCTTTTGACCGTAGATCGAGTGTACTGTTTGTAGTAAGTACTTCTGTCTTTATATTATTTGGTGAGCCTATGCCAAATTTTTCTGGTGAATAGTAACCTTCGACTACTATCAATGAATGATTTTCTAATTCTGTAGGATAGTGATTAGTATTAGAAACTAATTTCATTAGTTCAGTTATGATAAAATAGTTTTTAGCTATTTGTTGTTTATCAGCATTTATTAGTTTATTAAACTCACCATGATCATCAAAACCTACAAATTTACCCATCGATATATCATGATTAATTAATGTGTTTTGAGTTATTATACCAGACATATTGGTTTTAAATTTTAGTTCAGGTAATATATTAAAGTTAACTTTTAGTTGTGATGATTTATATTTTTGTACAATAGCTAATGGTTCTACTTGACCAATGCTGTTAAGACCTCTACGTTCTTGTGGTTGATTAGTTAAAACTATAGAACCATATGATGATGGTACATTGTTTGCATAATTTGCATTCAATACTCCAGAAGCAATTTGATAGGCTGTCCATTCACTAAAGTCTCTATTATTTTTATCTCTCATCTTAGCACGCACTTCTTCTACAGAATAGTTACGTAATAAAAGCTGATTCTTAAGATAATCATCAACATCAATATGAATTTTACGTATACCACGATCAGATACAGTCAAATATGAATTAGTCATACCTTCGGTTGGATTCGCAGTCGCAGTATGTGTAATACTACCTGAACCACTACCGCTTCCACTTCCATCAACTAACAAACCACCTACTGAGTTAAAGATACTGATTCCGCCACCGCCGCCTAAGCTTCCTGCAGTAATTGCATGATCAGCAGTACCTTTTAGATTACCGTGAAATGATGATCCATAATGTACTGTAGTACCACCACCTATTGTACCTCTATTACCTGCGACTGCAATATCAGTTGCTACAATATTAATATCAGGAGAAGACATGTTAATCTGTTCTTCAGATGTGAATATACTTGGACCCTTTGATACTATTTCTTGTGAACCTTCTGTTGCTACAACTAGATCCCCTTTCGTGACAAGAGACTGCGTACCTAAAGTAAGGTTCGTAGTATTGCCTGCAATACTCTGTATAAAATTACCTGAAACCGAATTACCATAATTTCCAAATACAGACGTCTTCGAATTATTGTCAACCTGTTCGGTTTTACTGCCTCGAGCATGGACATTATAATCTCTACAATTGACATTATAATCACCTGTTACATTAAGAGTTAAATTACCTTTATATGTTAATGTTGCTTCACCTTCTACAATGACTTCGTTACTACCATGGCATACTTCTACTTTGTTCTTCGTAGATACTACAAGTACTGTGCCATCTGGCCTAAGTTCGATACCAGCTCCGGTCTTATGCTTTATAAGTACACGCTCACCTGCAGGTGTATCATTTAATTCTATTACATGACCTGCAGCCGTTTCTCTTATATCTGCTTTACTATAATATGTTTCAGTATTAGGCCCTAAATCTAAACTAATACCTGCTACTGATCCACCAACGGATAATTGATGACCACCGCCGCCTCTTGCACTCTGATTAATTGATGACTGATTATGATTATTTTTTCGTGGATATTCGCTATTTGGATCTACAAATGCTTTATTATTAGTACCCTGAGTGTCAGCTTTTCCCTGGCCTAGTCTTAAGATTCTATCTAAATACTTATCATTTCTTGTCGTCATATCAAATTTTCTCCAGTCTTCCTTCTTACAAAATCAGCTAGCTGATCAAATGATAAAGAAGATCCCTCAATATCGCCTCTTAACAAATGATTTTCTTTATTATAACCGCCTTTCACAAATCTTGGAACATCAAATCCAGGATCAGTGTTTAAATTGCTTATATCATTATGACCCCAGGCCTGACCTGCATTAAACACTGTATAAAATGCTTCACAAAACGCATCAAATGCAGTCCACTGTGATCGTGTAAAACTTTCTGATGATAAGAACCTATCAGGATTTTTTGTATTTGTAGAGCAATTAAATCCACCTACAAATGCAATGCCAATAGAAAATTGATTGTGATTAAATTCTGGTGCATGATCACCAATAAGATTAAGCGGTCGGCCTCTTTGTAGCTTGCCATCTCGCGTAATAATATAATGATAACCGATTCCGGTAAAACCTTTATCTATATGCCACTCATGTATATCTTCAGCTGTTAAGTTTTGATTTTTAAACGTTTCTGTCCAATGCACAACAAATTCTGTAATATCTCTACTAGTATTTCTCATTTCAGCAACTAATTCTTCTTTTGTTCCTACTACATCAAATCTATAAGAACCAAAGGTTGGTGTATTCTCTGATAACCATAGACTTTCTTGTGAAGTTAACTCATAAGCAGGTACAGTCTTTTCACCCACAAGTTCTTTTACTTTTGTATCTTCAACACTATTCTGAGATACCGGTACTTGATCTAATTTTTTCTCAATTTCTTCTGCTGATAAAACAGATTTTTTCTCTAGTTCTCTTACTGCATCTATTTTTCTATTCGATAATAATAACCCTATTATTGTATTAGTGAAGGCACTAGATATATTAGGAACTATTGCATTCAAGATAGGAAATATCCCACTTTGTATATTAAGTATACAATTACCTAATAATGAATTTGTATTATTACCAATTAAATTATTAAATGAAAGATTAAAGTTATTAATAGAAGTAGAAAATCCAGATTGCGCATCAACTCCATCATTCAAAACTAAGTCAATATCTAATACTATTGGCTTTGCATCTTCTACTGCAATAGTCTTAAGTTCGTTTCTATATGTACTTGCACTTGTGTTAGTTACTGTGGCAAGTGATTGACCGACAGCTTGTGGTGAACCTGATCCGATTACTGTATTCAATCGACCTGCTACTGATCTTGTACCAGTAATAAGATTAATATCAGAATCATCTGAATCATTTACACTAGTTGCTGGTAGTACTGTATCTAGTTGTGCAATAGACGGCGCAACATTGATATTTGATATGCTCTTAATACCACTAATAGTCTGATCACTCTCTAAAAGAGATTCAGATTGCAGCTTGCTTACATTAGCAGCTTGCAGTGCCTTCTCTCCGACTATAATAAAGTTAGAGTTCTTGAATGCAGTTAATAACGTTAGATTAACATCTGTCTTATCAATACTCATCCAAAAGTCTCCAGAATTTGTTTAGCATTTCCAATTCTATTATCTAAATGTGCTTCTGATGCACCAGGTCTCTCATACTTATCCATAAAAATTTTAGTCGCAACTGCGACATTATCTGCTGCTATTACATCATTATATCCGTAAAAACCAGGCCTTTGAGTTTTAAAGTCCCAATGAAAAAACTGTAATTGAGTTAATAAAGCTTCGTCATCAGATGCTTCACGAGCTTTCCATCGTAATCTTCTGTCATTAGCCCATGCTGTTAGCTCTTGCAACCTTAATGCCTTAGGTCCTGGATTCCATTGCGCAATACCATATGACTCTGAAACATCATTTATTGCAGCTGGGCTTATACCTTGACCTTCTTCCTGAGATTCTTGCATGAAATTACCAAGTATTGCAGCAGCTGCGATTGGTCTGTATCCATTACTGATTAAGAAGTTAAATGCTTTTTCTACGTTTTTTGTACCTACTAATCCTTTGGTATATGCAATAGAACCTTTATTAGGTATTTCAGAATTATTTGAGTTATCAGGTTGTAGCTCTTTTGTTGATACTTCTGGTGCATCATTATTTTTTGATACTTCTTGGTCTTTATCTCTAATTTCTAGTCTTGGCATTGAACCTAAAATCATAGGCTGCTGTGACACATCGCCATCTGTAAAAATGCCAAATACCAATGCACCAGGTTTTAAATTTGGATTTCTACCTAATCCGCTTACACCATCTTCAGTTGTAGGTATCATTACAGTAGCCCATGGTAATGATGACTCAGGTACTTCGTCTAAATTTTCACCATGTACACCGTAAATTCTAACTCGAACCCGACCTAAGTGTAAAGGATCTGAAATACATTCGCATATTCCCATGAACCATCTCATGTTATCGCCATAAAATTTACTCATAAGTCTGAATACCCAACTGGACTAATAGCAATAGTTTCATCTGTTGAATTAGTTAGTTTGCTACAAGTTAAACCCATAGTATATTTATTATCCGTAAACATATGTTTTGTTTGTAGAACAATGTAAGGACCGCTTGCTACTTCATCAATTACTCCTGCATTGTGCTTAGGTAAATTAATTAGTATTTGTTCACCTACCATGACTACATCATCTAAATAATTTAACACTCCAGGTAAAACGATATTTATTTTTTTCTTTTCTAAAGCTGCAATAAGAGAATTAGATTTCATTTTATTCATATGTTTTTCAATATCTGCTTCATCATGATATCCAAGTTCATCTGCAGTTGTATAATTAACTAAGTTAAAAATTACGTTAGGGTTATACTCATTAAGTTTTTTATCATTAAATGTAAAATCTTTATTAAAAATAGAATTATCTTTAGCATCTAATATTTCTGTAATATTAAACCTAGTATTTTGATTTCTTTGATTAGTACTAAGATTTAATGTATTATATTGATTTTGTACTGCACCTTTTAATAATAATTCTGCAGTGTCATTAGCACCTAACTCTTCATAGCCTTCTATATTAGTTAATTGTTTTTTTCTATCAGCATTAAAATTTTGAGCAGTGCTATAAGTAAATGGAATTTTATTAATTGGTTGTGTTTCTATTATATCAGATAAACTTTTCATTCTAATCTTGTCGTCGTTTAACGAGGCATAAACAAAAAATGGATATCCGTTTCTATCACATGATCTTTTTCTTATATTGTCTATAATATGGAAAGGTGAAATAAATGGAGAAATATATGTAAAAGGAGCCTGAGCTGCTTCTTTACCAATTAAATTTAGCTCTTTGTTAAATTCAGCAGAAAGAATGTTTTTTATTATCTCATGAGGTTTACCGCTATATGCTCTTGAAATTTTATTTAGTACATCAGTAAAAAAAGATTCTTCTGCAATATAAAAATTATATGCATGTCCTGATTCACCTATTTGAACTTTACCTATAGTTCTAGTAATAATAAATTTTCTAGTAAATACATATTCAAATTCAGATGATATTATATTTAGTTCAAGTCTTTCAGTACCATCCATCTGCAACTCTTGAAAAATATTTTGTGTATCAGCACATAATATCTGACCTGCAGTATAAGGTACATTTACTGATTCATATAATGATAATTCTAAAATTGATAATGATATATCAACTTCTATACCCTTTTCGGGTATACTTAAGATTACTTCTCTAAATTCGAATTCACTTGACGATGTTACTATTGACATTATTTTAATGCTTTATTAAATTCTGAGTATATTTGATTTATTATATCTGGTTTTATTATTCTAATTCTTTTTCTATTTTCATTCTCTGCTATAAAGCGATCCGAAAATGTAATAGGAGTTGCAAGAGAAGGAGCCACTTGTAATGGATCTATGTCTACATAATTACCGTTTGCATCTTCATAATGATGTACTGCATCATATTGTCTACCAAATGCCTGTACATTTATTGTATCAGGATTAAAGAAACCAAAACCAGCTTCAACTGCTTCTGATTTCTGAAATGTAAAACTATTTTCTACATTTACAATAATTTGACCAAGATCAGGATGAGTCTGAACAATATCACCGAACGCTCCGCTCTTCTTACCAGTAGCACGATTACCTATTTTAAAATCACTTTTAAACCAATTATCAAGTGTACGAATAAATTGATGAGGATAATACTTCTCCATTTGTGTAAATACTTCTTGTGCGGTAAGAGGCCAACCTTCTTCTCTGATATTATCATTAACATAATAGAATAACCAATAATAACGTATGTCACCATATAGTTTATATGATAATGTATCGGCTCTTTCGCCATCTAATATTGTATAGTCTGCATATGACGTAATATCATCTTTTACTTGATCTATTATATCGACGTATGTACCTAGTTTCTGAAATATTACAGGATCTAATTCATTGCCAAATCTATAAAATACTGATGGAAAGTTTGCAAAATGAGGCATTAGCTTAAATCTCCTGCGTTAGGGTTACCTACTCTACCCTTGCCAAGGTGTTCTCTTTCTCTGGCTATATCAAGTTTATTCAGTGGTCTATATTCGATAAATTTTAAATTTAATGTAGCATCATGAAATCTACCATTATCATAAAAAGACATACCACTAGTATTATATGTAACATCTACTGATTGTAAGTATGCCGGTAAAAATCTAGTAATTATATTTTTATAATCTTTTAAAGTTCCATCTGGCTTAGTAAGTGTATACAAAGCTTGTATTTTCATGAGATTAGGAAATCTATATGCCATAGATATCTGCCCAGTTCCAAGTTCTTCAGGTAATTGTTCAGTCCTAAAAAAGTCTATAATATTTTCTATTTCAATAGATTCTCTTTCACTAGTAGGTATGAGTTGAAATGAAAAGCTCCATTCTCTTATATTGACTTGTTTAAAAATCGATCGTGTGTTTGGACTAATCTGCAATCGTGTAGCGTTTGTTACTCCAGTGGCGGCTTGACTACTTACTCTACTTGCAATTTTATTAGCTATTAATGATCCTAATTCTTTTGAAGCATTACCACTAACAAAATCCATAACACCTCCAGCTGCTCCACTAATACCTGCATTAGTAATTCCAGCAAGTGTAGCGCCCCCACCCGCAATTGCGGCCGATATAGTTCCTCCTACTACACCTAAGCTTTCAGGTCCAACAGAAACATTTTCCATTTGTTGTATACTCATAGGCATATACAGATAGGCTCTTTGTGATAATTCTTGGCCAAAGTCATCATTATATACTACTGGTTCTATTGTTTTAAGATCTGCTAGTACGTCTTGATCTTTAAAATCTTTTAATCTAGCACGTTCTTCTGCTGGCACTATTCCTGAATTTGCAGGTGCAGAATTAGGATCTTTTACTTTGCGTGTAGGTGAGAGAGTTTCAAATGCTGAATTTAAACCTTTCTTAATATTATTAAATATGCCTAAATCTGTGCCACTAAATTTACTAATTGTTTGTCCATCTACCTTTATTGGTATAAACTCTAAAACAGCCTTATAATCATGATTTGCTAATCCTACTGTTTCATCTGCTACACCATAACCAATACCTAGTGGGTATTCATAAATATACTTGTTACCTTCAGTAATATACCAATCCACATTAGTTGATTCTTTTGTCATATCGTTACCTATAAATAAACATTTACACTATTTATAACAATTTTCATGGCTTATTCTGGCAAATTCAAACCTAAAAACCCTAAAAAGTACAAAGGAGACTTCACTAACATTGTATTTAGATCAATGTGGGAGAAGTATTGTTTTAAATGGTGTGATGAGAACAGTGATGTAAAGTCATGGTCTAGTGAAGAGACAGTCATACCATACTTATATGAAGTAGATAAGAAATATCATCGATACTTCATGGACCTAAAGATTACATTTAAGTCAGGTCAAACTATTCTTGTAGAGATTAAACCATCAAATCAGACAGTTCCTCCTGTGTACCCGGGTAGAAAGACAAAGAGGTATATTACCGAAGGTCTGACTTATGTAAAGAATCAGAACAAATGGAAAGCTGCACAACGATTTGCAAAAGATCGAGGATACACTTTTCATATATGGACTGAGCATACTCTTGATCAGATGGGTATCATGCCAAAATCTAGTAAGCCACTTAAACCTTATAAACGTAAAAAATCGTTATAAATAGATGCATGGTACAAAACAACTTATTTTCAGATTTAGAGATTGCAGCATTCCGTGCAGGTATAACTCCACGGACTAAAGAATCAATTACATGGTTTCGTAGAAAAGCTTCTCAATTAGGTACAGTCGCCGGTGGTACAATCTTTAGAGATGAGCAAGTAAAGATGCAAGCTTCGCTGCGTAATCCATTAGGTAACATGTATATGTTCTATTACAATGCAAAGCATAGAGAAAAGCTACCATACTTTGATGCGTTCCCACTTGTAGTCATAACATCACTTGCAGAAGGTGGATTCTATGGTATGAATCTGCATTATCTACCTCCACCGTTAAGAGCTAAAGCACTTAATGGATTAATGGGTAGTGAAGGTTTACCAGCAAAATATTATAGACCTACTATTCACAGATACCTAACATCACAAGTAAGAAGCAAGTTTGCATTAATCGATAAACCAGAATGGGAAATAGCAACATTTTTACCAGCTGCACAATGGAGAGGTGCTGGTGTCGGTAAAGTATATCAAGATTCAAGGAGCAAAATAAGAAATGGCTAGCATAAATGAATTAAAAGGCCTTGCATCACGTAAGGGCGGTTTTGCGCAATCTAGTCAATACTTGGTTAAATTACCAAGTCTAGGCTTTTTTGATTCTAGAGAATTAAACCTATTATGTAAAATGACTTCAATACCAGGTAGACAGATACTTACGAGTGATAGAAAAATAGGAATTAAAGATACTAAAGTAGCATATGGTTATGCATTAGATGCATTGTCTATGACATTTCAAGTAATGAATGATTATGGAGTTAGAACATATTTTGAAGTTTGGCAAAATAGTATAATCAATCAAGCAACTCAAACTCCTAATTATAAATCAGAATATTCTCACGACGTACAGATTGTACAATTAAGAAAAGGTGTAGGTATTGATACTGACTTAAAAGTAGGACCTTTTATACTAGATATTGATATATTTAAATCAGCGAATGTAGTATATGAATGCACGTTATTAAATGCTTTTCCTACTACAATAACTGAGTCACAGTTATCACAAGATGGTGGTTTAGTAGAGCTAACAGTTAATTTTGAGTATGATAATTGGAGAAGTTCTAGGTTTCGTAATAATCCTGATACTAGAAATATAAGAGCTCTAGGAACACTAATAAATACAGTAAATAATATTATAAATTAATGAGGTTATATTATGGCATTGCCAAAACTGAATGATACGCCTAAATACAGCGTAACAATACCATCTACACAAGCGACGGTCAGGTTTAGACCGTTCTTAGTAAAAGAAGAAAAGGTATTGCTCTTAGCTATGGAATCGGATGACTCTAACGATATCATATTAGCAATACTAGATACTATATCAGCATGTGTTGCTGATAACATTGATGTAAAAAAATTAACTACTTATGACATTGAATATTTGTTTACACAAATAAGATCTAAATCAGTAGGTGAGACAACGACAGTCGGTATCGAATGTGAATCTTGTAAAGAGCCAAATCAAGTAACAGTTGATATTAATTCTATTCAAGTGCAAGGACTGGATAAAGTAAATTATAATGTATCATTATCGGCTGATATGCAATTAGAATTGAAGCATCCAACATATACTGATATAATTAATGATCCTGCGATAAACGAAAACAATCCTACTGAAACTCTATTTGCTATGATTAGACATTGTATGAAAAATCTAAAAACAGAAGATCAAATAATAAATTTAGAAGATGAAACAGCAGAAAATATAGACGAGTTTGTTGGAAGTATGAACACAGAACAATTTGATTCTGTTAGTAAGTTTGTTGATAGTGTACCAGTTATGCAATATGATGTAGAATTTGATTGTAAGTGTGGGCATCATAATAAGAAAGAGCTGAGAGGTATCCAATCTTTTTTCTGATTTGTCTATCTCATACAGATCTCACATCGCATTATAGCACGATCTTTCAATTAATGCAACATCATAAATATTCATTGAGTGAGATAGACGGAATGATACCATGGGAAAAAGAAGTCTATATTAGTATGCTACTAGATTTTATTAGAGAACAAAAAGAAGAAGCAGCGAGACAACGCAATGGTTAAAACTACCAATTCAAATATAAAAAGCTCAGGTCTAGACGCAGTCGTCGACCAGCTAAAGATTAATAATAAGCAGTCGTTACAGCAAACTGATGCTATTAATAATTTAATATCTGATAATCAAGCTGCAAGAACGCAAGAAAAAAAAGCACTAGTTGCAGAGCGAACTTTAGAACAGCGTAAAGAATCATTAGCAAAAAAATCAAGACTAGAAGCTTTAAGAGAAAGAAAACCATCAGGTATCACTGGATCATTCACACGTGGATTAATAGGTGGTACTGCATATGGTGCATTAGGCGCAGGTTTAGGTGGCATGGGCATGGGTGCAGGTATAGGAGGTTTACTTCGTGGTGCAGCTGGTTTAGCCGGTAGAGGATTATTATTTGGTGGATTAGTTACTGCAGCTAATAGTATGATACAAGGCGTGCTAGACCGTGCCTTTGATAATATTAAACCAGAAGATATGGGGTTTGACGACGAAGCAAGAGCAAGAGAGAAACTTACTGGTGGTATGAATGCTGCTATAGCTCTAAAATTTTTAGGAGCACGAGGCCGTGTAGCTTTATTAACTGGTATTGGTTTAGCTTTTTCTGATCAAATAACAGACTTTATCAGTAATAGACTTGGTACTGATAGATTAACTGCACCAGATTGGATGCAAAAAACATTTGGATTAACTGAAGATCAACTTACGATTGACTTAAAAGATGGTAAAGTTGCTGCTGTAGTCAGTACAGCTGTAAGTTTAATTGCAGGTCAAATAGCAATCTGGGCTTCTAAACAAGCAGGTGTAGCAGTAAAAAACTTTGTATTTGGTGGACCAAAAGTATCATTGGATAATAAACGTGGATTTGATCCAAAGTTACAAGCACCTAAAATAACCACTAAATTAAACACGTCAAAGCTTTCTAATTTAGCAACTGCTGTCGATGATGCTCCTAAGCTAGCAAATTTTCAAAGTCAATTATTACAATTACAAAAATCTGGTCAAAAACTTGGCGGTGGTTTATTTATGCCTGAGGGTGCCACAAGACCATTATTACCTTCAACAACAGTTCCAGGAAAAAAAGTATTTGCTACTAATGCTCAAATACAGAAAGCTTTAAATGAATCTGCTCAAGAAATAGCTGATGCTAAAAAACGAATACTAGTTGCAGAAAAAAGATTTACAACTAGTAGTTCAACCTCAAGAATAGGTAGTCTAGCAAATGCTGTTAAGGGGCCTCTTGGTAAAGTACTAAGTTTTGGTACCAAACTATCCGGACCAGTATCACTTGCTTATAGTGGACTAAGCGGAGCATATGATAAAGAAAGAAAAGCAGCAGGACAAGGTTCTACATATAGTACAATTAGTGGTATTGGCGAGGGTTTTTCAGGATTATTAGAATTCGTAGTAGAGGGTACATATGGTACAGCGTTAAAAGGATTTAACTTAGGATTAGAGAAAGCTGGCTCTGACATGAGATTTAATACTGAATTCAATTATACTGATCATTTTAGAAAAGGATCATTTATGCTTCATGATGCTATGAGGCTAGGATTTGCCGATTATCTGTCTGTGAATGAAAAAGAAATATCAGATCTAACACTCGGTGGATCTAATTTAGAAGGTGGTAATTTTTTATTTACTAATGATCAGATTAATGGCGATACAAATATAGGTACTAATAACTTTAGTATGAATAGTAATCCACTAGGATTTGTGAATCCATACAGTGAACTTAAATAACACTGTATGGATCTTTATTATTCAGCGTTTGCTAAACGAGCGAAGTAGCTCATAGTGTCTTCTTCGCCTTCTTCCGATACCTGCTC
>Ga0181409_1000603_pt1 | contig 14017 bp, 8 predicted proteins | sample 32SPOviralmetaG_FD_130138 | JGI IMG/M metagenome (GOLD analysis project Ga0181409, IMG submission 130138) | Marine viral communities from the oligotrophic San Pedro Time Series (SPOT) site, San Pedro Channel, CA, USA - 32 SPOT_SRF_2012-05-30 | ecosystem: Environmental > Aquatic > Marine > Strait... | reverse complement strand
GAGAAGACTCCCTTCCTACCTCTTCGTTATACAAGGATAGACGGTGAAGACTACGGACGAGGATTTGTAGAGGAGTACATTGGTGATCTTAAATCTTTAGAGTCGTTAACAAAAGCGATAGTCGAAGGTAGTGCAGCAGCAGCTAAGGTATTGTTCATGGTTAATCCTAACGGTACAACCAGGGCTAAGACTTTATCTGAATCTCCTAACGGTGCAATTGTACAAGGTAGTGATGGAGATGTATCTGTTCTACAACTTAACAAGTTCAATGACTTCCGTACTGCACAAGGAGTAATGAATGGAATCAGTGACAGATTGTCTCAAGCCTTCTTACTTAACAGTGGTGTAGTCAGAGATGCAGAACGAGTAACAGCAGAGGAGATACGAATGTTATCTCAGGAGTTAGAAGCTGCACTTGGTGGTCTTTATTCCTTACTGTCGCAAGAGTTTCAAATGCCTGTCGTTACTAGGTTAATGGCAAGGATGAGTAAAGAAGGAAGACTTCCTAAGCTACCTAAAGACATTGTTAAACCTACTATTGTTACTGGTGTTGAAGCACTAGGACGAGGTAATGATTTACAGAAGCTTGATCTATTCCTTGCAGGGGCTAATCAAATCGTTGGTCCTCAAGCAGTTGCACAATATGTTAATGTATCTGATTACTTCAAGAGAAGAGCTACAGCGTTAGGTATTGAGACTGAAGGACTAATTAAATCAGACGAAGAAATTCAACAAGCTATGCAGCAAGCCCAACAACAAGAGATGATGATGAAGTTGGGTGGACCTGCTGTAGCACCTGCTATCAATGCTGCACAAGAGCAGTACATGAGTAGTCAACAACAACAACCACAAGAAGAGTAGAGAGATATGGCAGAATTACACCGAGTAGAGATAAATGAGAAAGCACCACAGGAGATTGACCCTGAGTCAGAAGAAGCTGTTGAGGCAGTACCTGAAGAACAAACAGACAGACCTGAATGGTTACCCGAAAAGTTTAAGAACGCTGAAGATATGGCTAATGCCTATAGTGAACTTGAGAAGAAGATGGGAGCAGGGGCTAATAATGAACAGGAACAAGAAGAAGTACAACAAGAAGAAGAGCAATCAACAGATGAACAAGATGACACTCAGGAGGAAGGTAATGATCTTAGTAAACTGCTTAATGAAGCTAATGATGTATTTCAGGAAAACAATAACGAGTTACCTGAAGAATCTTACGAGAAACTTGTTGAAGCTGGTATCCCTAAAAACTTCATTGACCAATACATAGCAGGAGGTTTAGCACTTCAACAACAAAAAGAAACGAATGCTCAACAAGAAGAAAGCAATATCAAAGCAGCTGCTGATGGTAACTGGGATCAAATGGCAGAGTGGGCAGCTAATAACTTATCTCCTGAAGAGGTAAATACTTTCGATGATATTGTACAGAACGGTACAGTTGACCAAGCAAGACTGGCTACTAAAGGATTATATGCACAATACAAAGCAGAGAACGGAGTTACTCCTAAGCTGGTACAAGGTGCTGTAAGTGGTTCATCATCAATGCCTTTTAAATCTAACCAAGAACTTGCAAGAGCAATGTCTGATCCTCGATACAAGAGTGGTGATAAAAGTTATCACGAAGAGATTGACAGACGCATTGCAGCAAGTCAGAATTACCTATAATTTTATTTGGTTGGTTCATATATGAAGCCTTGGACTCCATCTTTTTTCTTGCCAGTGTTGGTTCTGGTTCTTTTGGGTGGATGTTCCAAGGCTTCTTTTTATCCGTTAATAGGTAGTGTAGGTGGAGCAACTGTTGGTAGTCTTGGTGGTCCTGGTCCTGCTGCTGGTGGTGCTGCCCTTGGATGGGGACTAGGAGAGGGTGCTAAGTTAATGGAGGAGAACAAAGGATTAGCTAACAAAGTTAAAGCTATATCCGAAGGAGATGTACAGGAACTTGTACAACAACAATTAAATGAGAAGATGGACGATGGATTCTTTGATTCTATGTTAGATGAAGTATATGGTTTCTTGAAACTATGCCTAATGGGTGTAATACTTTGGAACATCATACCGATAATCTATACTAGATATGTACAGAAAAAATCTAACAATAATGATAAATCAATTAAAAAGACTAAGAAGAATTTATAACAACTTGAACAAGAAGGAGAAGGCTATTGTCTTGACTGTTCTATGTTTAAGTGGAATTATAATACTTAACTTACTTTAACAGACAATTAGTAGCACTAATGTCAAGACCCACTGCGGTGGACAATCTCGATCAAAGGTTCAAACGAAAGTCGCAAAACAAATACATAAACATTAATAACAAAATACATAAGGAGATAATATATCATGGCTAATGGAGATACATCCCCCTCACGTGTAGGACAAGTTAATAGTGCTGGTAACGTAGATGCTTTGTTTCTTAAAAAGTTCAGCGGAGAAATCTTGCAGACCTTTGAGGAGTCAAACATTTTCAAACCACTACATACTGTTCGCACAATCGAAAACGGTAAATCAGCTCAGTTCCCAGTAACTGGCGTAGCTTCCGCTGACTACCACACACCTGGCGAAAACATCGCTGACGGTGGAAACTCATACTTGAGCGACATCAAGAAAGCAGAGAAAGTAATCACCATCGATAAGATGTTACTTGCTTCTACCTTCTTGGCTAACATCGACGACGTAAAGAATCACTACGACATCCGCAGCGTTTACGCTAACGAATTGGGTAAGGCTCTTGCTAAACGTTTCGACGAAGCTATTGCTAAAGTATTCATCGCTTCTGCTCGTTCAGCTGCTGCTGTTACTGGTGGTAAAGTCGGAGGAATCCTCGACGTTTCTGCTAACGCAATGGGAGACGGAGCTGACTCAACTGATGATGCTGACAACACTGATCCAACAGGAGCAGAACTTGTTGCTGCTTTATTCACTGCTGCTCAGAAGCTAGACGAAAACGACGTACCTAGTGACGGACGTTTCTGCGTACTTCGTCCTCAAGAGTATTACAAGTTAATCACTGGCGGTGCTGGTGCGTTGGCTATCTCTACTTCGGCTGTCAATAAAGACGTTGGAGGAGTAGGAAGTATTGCTTCAGGATCGATTCCTCAAGTTGCAGGTATCACGATCTACAAAAGTAATCACATCCCTTCGACTGATTTATCAGCTGTTGTTACTGGAGACGGTGCTTCTAACAATGATGTCTTCGGTGCAAACGGAGCAGGTTACAATGGTAACTTCGTAAACACTTTAGGTGTTGTTGCTCACTCTGCTGCTGTAGGAACAGTTAAGCTTCTTGATCTTGCTACTGAAAGCGAATATCAAATTGAGCGTCAAGGAACACTTTTTGTTGCTAAGTATGCTATGGGTCACGGAGTTCTCCGTCCTGAGTGTGCTATCGAATTACAGAAATAGTTCTCTCTTCGGTGTTGGGTGGTCTGTGATTCGTTCCGCACCCTCCACCGATATTTTTATTTATAAAGAAAAGCGATGGCACTGACTACTAAACTAGAAGCGGTAAACATAATGATCTCTGTAATAGGAGAGTCACCTGTTAATACTTTAAGTGGAACTAGTGTTCCTGTAACCGTTACACAGGCAGTCCATGCGTTAGAAGAAACCAGCAAAGCCCTCCAATCAGAAGGATGGCATTTCAACACAGAGTATGATTACCCACTTGTTCCTGATTCTGTTACAAGTAGGATTACTCTTCCTGTTAACACTTTAAAGGTAGACTTAGACCCTGAGATATACACGGACTCTGATCCTGTACAACGAGGTCTTAAACTATACGACAGGAAAAACCACAGGGATACTTGGACTAAAGACTTAAAGGCTATTATTACTTTTGAGTTAGACTTCGAAGAACTACCTGAACAATTTAGACATTACATTGCTGTTAAATCAGCTCGCATCTTTGCTGCTAGGTTCTTAGGTAGTAGAGAGATAGAAGGGTTTGCTTTAAGAGATGAGATCGAAGCTAAAGCTAGAGCTATCGAGAGTGACTCTGAGAATGCAGATAGAACTATCTTCGATAACTATAGCGTATTACGAGTACTTGATCGATAGAGATGCCACTGCTTAACACCAGTATTCCTAACCTTGCCCAAGGTGTATCACAACAGCCTGACAATTTAAGATACCCTGGACAGTGTGATGAACAAGTTAATGCTTGGTCAACTGTAGTAGAAGGTCTAGTAAAAAGACCTAACAGTAGGTTCTTATATGATACTGACTTAGGTGCTAATGTTAGCTCTGATTTATTTAGTCACTATGTAGATAGAGATGAACAGAATAAATATGTTATTACCTATGACTCTGTTAACGGATTAAAAGCAAGAGACTTAACAGTCGATAACATTAATGCTGGTGATATGAGTATTACTATTGAAGATGCTACCGCTGGTACTTATGTCTCTGTTTCTAATCCTCTTACGGACCTTACAGCTTTAACTATAGCAGACTCTACCTTTATTGTTAACAAAACTAAGACGGTAGATAAAGTAGCAGACGTTGAGTTAAAGACCAAGCCGTTAGAGAAAGATGCTTTAATATTTGTTAAACTAGGAGACTATGAGAAAGCTTATAGCATTTACTTGGATGGACTGTTAGTCCCTTTAGCAACAGCTTTACAAGGCACTTCAACTGACGATTACCATGACTATACCAACACATCACACGGTAACTCAGGTGTTCAACCTGCTACTTACATTAGTGGACCAGCAGATAAAGAACCTAAAGGAGCACACGCTGACACGGAGTTTATAGCAAGAGACCTTACCGATTGTTTAGACACTTATATAAACGGTGCAGGTACTTTAGAAGTTTTTGCTTTATCGGGAGGATCAGGTTTAGGTGGACCATCTAACCTCAGATACTACTACAATGCTACAACTACATTTCATGTAGACCAATTTGACTCAGGAGTAAAGATAGGAGCAGGTGCAGGTGGGACTTTAACTGTTGTTAACGGTGTAGTCACTGGTTCTACTTTAACGCAAAAAGGCACTGGTTATGATAGCTCTGTTTCTACTGCTGCTTATAACCCAGGAACACAATCTGGAATGTTAATAACTGTAAGGTGGAGAATGTCTCATTCGTACAAGAGAGGCACGTCAATTAATTCAGGAGACCTAAACTATTTAACTCCAGGTGTTATAATGCCTACTATAGACTCTGCTACTGTCGCAGGTACTACTACAAAATTTACTACAGAGAGGAACGGAAGTGTTATAAAAATATCATCAGACACAGACTTTAGACTTAGAGTTTCAGATGGTTTAGCTGACCAAGGATTAGGTGTTATTTATAAAGAAGTAGATAATATTACTGATCTTCCTAAATCTTGTTTTAATGATTTCCGAGTTAAGATAATAGGAGACACAGACCTAGAGCAAGATGATTACTATGTAAGGTTTAAGAGTAAAGATAATGAAGCATTTGGAGAAGGTAGTTGGGTAGAAGAGCCTGGTTGGTTTCAAGATGGAACTGATAAAGGAGTTGTTACAGGTATTGATACTCTCATAGATAAAGACACAATGCCTGTCCAACTATTTCCTGACCAAACAACAGGTAAGATAACAAGCTTTACTTTAAAAGTTGTTGATTGGGGTCCTAGGACAGCAGGTGATGATGACACTAATCCATTCCCTTCTTTTGTTGACGGTAAGATCAATGACATCTTCTTCTTTAAGAACAGACTAGGATTCCTTACTAATGACTCAGTAGTGTTCTCAGAAGCAGATGAATACTTTAATTTCTTCAGGACCACAACACAGTCGTTACTTGACTCTGCTCCTATAGATGTAGGAATATCACACACTAAGATAAGCTTACTTAAATACGCACAAGCGTTCCAAGAGAAGCTAATGTTATTCTCTGCTAAGACACAGTTTGTATTAAGAGGTGCAGACTTGTTAACACCTAAGACAGTTACGATCTCTCCAGTTACTGAGTACGATGTGTCGGAAAGCATTAGACCGTTAGCATTGAGTAGTCATATATACTTTAACTTTAAAAGGAATAGCTTTGAAGGATTGTTAGAGTACACTGTTGATAACAACACAGAGACCTACGGAGCAGCTGAGATAACAGAACAAGTTAATAAGTACATCCCTTCTAACATCGTAAGGATGGAAGGTAGTTCATCAGAGAACATGATTATCATACAATCCGACAGCGACTATAAGAAGTTGTTTGTATATAAGTACTTTTGGCAAGGCAGAGAGAAGATACAGAGTTCCTGGATGTCCTTTACTTTTGCTAGAGAAGTCAGAGCTTTTAAGTTTATTGAATCTACTTTGCATATCATTACCACAGACAGTGACGGTACTTACTTAGAGAAGATACCAATGGAGAATGGATTAGCAGAAACAGGTAGAGACTATGCTTTATTGTTAGACGGTAGAATACAAAGCAGCAGTACTAATTATATACAAAGTATAAACTATACTAAGCTGAGTAGTACGACACCTCAAAGCTTTAACGGAACTAATCATACTGATGTTACTTACATGAGGTTTAGGAATAGCTTTTTGTTTAAAGAAGGCATGGCTATTTACTCTAAGAACGGAACAAGGAAAACAGTAACACGTCACTCTGTTAATGAAATCGAGATTTTAATTGATGGTAAGTTAGCTAATTATGTTAACTATAGCGGTTCACTTTATAAGTGTGTTGAAGGACATACCTCCTCCGCATCGATACTCCCTACAGATACTAACTATTGGCAACCTACTGTAGAAGTGGATTCAGCACCTGTATGGAGCAAGGAAGGTTACGAGTATTTAAGTGTGTATGATTACTTCATTGGATACGAGTACGATATGTTATACAGGTTCTCTAAGCAGAACTTAAAGCAACCTACAGAGAGAGGTGGACGATCTGCTTCTGATTATACTTATCAAACAATTCGTAACGGTAGTATTGAATACTCAGAGACAGGACACTTTAATGTGGAAGTCACACCTAAGTTCAGAGATACATACACTTACACCTACAACCCAAGTTTGTTAGCCTCTGTCAGTACCCTTAATAAATTCACACCTGAGACTGGATTCTTTAAGTTTGCTGTTCAAGCTCAACCTAATGATGCCACTATCGAAATTAAATCTTCTAGTGCTTTACCAGTGAAGTTACTATCGGCTGAGTTTGAATCAACAATCATATCAAGGAGTAGACGCTATGGAGGTTAAGATAGAGAAAGCACAAGCACTTGAAGACGCTCCTTTGTTATATGATGACTTACGAGAAGAGGACATGATGGAATGTATCGGTCTAATGCACCACCCTAGAGATGCTGTGTACGGATCTTTTGAATCAAGTAGTAAATGCTATAGCGTCAAGACAGATCAAGACGGATTGCTAGCTTGCTTCGGAGTGAGTCCTAGAGGGAACATCGGGATTTGTTGGTTGCTAGGTACGAGAAACTTTTATAAGATAAAGAAGAAGTTTGTTAAGGAATCACAGATGTGGATAGATGACTTGATGGGAGACTTCGACTACTTAACAAACTATATCATGGAAGCTAACACACTAAGTATGAGATGGTTAAAATGGTTGGGTGCTAGTTTTGAGGATTGCAATATCCCTGGTTATAAGTCATTTAAGATAGAGAGGAAATAATATGTGTGACCCAATATCAATAGCAGTAGGATCAGCTTTAGGTGCAACAGGAAGTGCGACAGCAATGGGAATGGTTGGAGCTAGTACGTTACTAGGAGCAGGTTCATCTATCGCAGGATATGCAGGACAAAGAAGACAAGCTAAACAACAAGCAGCGTATCAAGCACAGTCTATAGCAGCAGCTCAAAAGAAAGAAGGTTTTCAACGCACATCTCAGCTATTAGAATCTCAGCAGAAGAAAATGGCTTTAGCTCAGGAGACTAGTAAAATAACTAAAGCAGCTCAAGAAAAACTTGCTAGTGCTACTGTATCCGCAGGTGAAGCAGGTGTGTCAGGTCTTTCAGTGCAAGCTTTAATGGATGACTATGTTAGACAACAAGCAGGGTTACAAGCAGCTGTTACTACTCAAGAAAAACTTTACGGTCTACAGACTGGCATGAGCCTACAACAAATCGGATTAGCTTCTCAACAAGAGATATTAGGACTTAGTCAACCTATAAGTAAACCTAGTTTATTAACAACTGGACTACAGGCGATTAGCGGTGGTCTTAGTGGATACGCAGCAGGGTCAGGTATAGCAAGTAGGATGGGATCAAATAGACCTAGAACGATAAATATCGGAGGAGGTAAAACTTCTAGGTATATGCCCAAGACAGATCAATATAGCATTCCTACACCAGGTTATTAATTATGGCAGAACGAGTACAAGTACAAGGATTAGGTGAAGCACCTACAGTTCAACCTGTTGACCTTCCTGGCTATCAATACGGAATAGTACAACCTAAAGCTGGTAGGAATAAGTTGATGGACCTTGTTGATGCTTTGTCACAGGTTAATCCTATCTTACAACAGTACACACAGGTAGCTGACATAGAAGCAGAACGATTTGAAGATGAGTTATCAAGGAAGAGTCCTGAAGAGATTCAAGCGATGCTTCAAAAGACAGAAGGAGAGTTTGATAAGCAAGTAAGAAAAGGGGCTATGAGTTGGCTTACTTCTCCTATTAATCAGAAGAGGAAGCGGATGGCGATCGGTGCTTTGATGCATGACGAATACGAAAGGGAACTAAAAAGTAGAGTAGAAAACCCAGCCAATTCAGATGCTAACATAGAAAATTTAATAACCGAATCGAAAGATACACTAAGACAAAAGTACGAAGCTTTGAATAGTGTTTTTGTTAGTGAAGGTTTTGAGGGAGCTGTAAAAAATACAACAAGAAAGTACACTCTAGCACATGATACAATTAGTACAGAACAAGCTAGGCAAGAAGTAAAGTTAGCAGGTAAATCTATTTTATATAATTCTTCATTGCTAGACTCTAACGGAGACATATCCGATATAAATAACATAAACAAATGGTGGGAAGAGAACGAAGGCTCTTTAGCTCCTTCCGAATTGTTTAAGTTAATAGAAGATGTTGCGGTAACTCACGCTATAAAAGGAGACGAAGAAGCAGCTTTGGAGTGGGTTGAATATGCGTCTGGTCACTTAAAAGTAGGGACAACTAAAATGGGAGACCCAAAAATAAAAGATGATGATGTTTTTGGGCAGTACGGTGCGGAGGAATCTAGGTTAAGAGAACGCATAGAGAACATTGTAACTCAACAAGGTAACAAAGAAAAAGCAGATGCTGCCCTTGAGTTGCAGGATATTGATGGTCTTGCTACTGATATATTTAGTAGAATAAAAAAGGGGACTTACACAACAGAGGAAGGCGATGAGATAAGCACTCAAGAAGAAGCTTTTGATTACTTAGTAGGCAAGGTACAGAAGTCTAGTAATCCTTATGTCAAAGGTCTTGAAGGTGTTTCTATAGTAAAGAAAGCTCAAACAATGTTTGATATGCCTGAGGACTATGGGTCACTAAGATTAAAGCAGACAGTAGCACAGCAGTTCACTGGTATATCTAGCTACTCTAGTATGATTAATTTAAAAACTAGACAAGTATTAACTTCACCTGGCAATTTAATAAAAAGTGATATAGATGGTAAAACCTCTACTAATCCTACTTTAGAGTTAGAAGCAGAACGGTTAGGTTTTGAAATAGATCAATTAAGACAAGATAAATTTTTAGAAGTTAGTTCAGGTACATACAAAACAGTAGAGGGTGAAGATGTAGTTAACGCTCCTTTAAAAACTCAAACACTTGATATGAACAACTGGAACAAGCAATACGCTAATATGTTCCAAGAAAAACTAGAGGCTTATGGTGTAGAAAAATCAATAGAGAAAAAAGCTAAAGATAAAATAGAACGAGCTGAACCTATTAATTCTTATATTGATCCATCTACAACGGTAGATGACGCTACTTCTAGTTTCTACGAACCTCACAATTTCTTTGATTTAGAAAAAGCTGTCAAACAAGGTAACTTTGCTGAAGCTAAAAAAATTGCTGCTGTACTAAGTGAAAAAAAATATCTACCTAGAGGACGAGAGCGTTTTGAAACATATCAACCACTAAAAGAAGCTTTGAATCGAATAAACTCACAGACTGCTTCAATAACAGAAAAAGAAACAGCTAGGAAAAAAGTTTTGTTATATAGCATAGCTTCTAAAGGTTCTAACTTTTATAACGCTGAAAACATAAAAAGAGGTACTGTTAACATTGAAGGTACTGAAATAAAAATTGAAGATAAAGAGGCATTACAGGATTTATCCTTAGTGTATCCAATGATTAGTAAGAAAAGATTACAGCAGTTAAGCAGAGAGACAGACCCAGAAGCCAATGATATATTTGAATTATATAATGCTTTGTTCGGTACTGATTTGAAAGAAGGCGATGAAAAAGATGAAGCAATGGTTAAGGTTTTTATTAGACAACAAGCTAAACTTTACGAATAAATATGAAGCTAGATAATTTTGATTTTAATCCTAAAGAAGATAAAGAGCTTGGAATAAGCGATTATGTGATAGATGCTTTTGCTGCACCTGTTAGAGGTTTAGAAGGTATGGCTCATGGTGTTTACAATTTAGGTGACTTCTTATCTTTCGATTTATTACCCGATTGGGATGAACAAAGGTTCTTTGGTCGCTCACAGACAGTACCTGGAAGTTTAATAGAAGGATTAACACAGTTTGCTGTGCCTTTTGGAATCATAGGAAAAGGAATAAGTGCAGCAGGTAAAGCATCGAGGGCAGGGCAGATAACAGGTGTAACAGGCAAAGCTGCTAAAGCTTTAACGAAAGGTAAAAAACCTGGAAAGTTTACTGATCTTAATTTAAAAGGATACTTAGGAGCTGAGATGGCTTCTGACTTTGTAGCGTTTGATGGACAAGAGGAAAGATTAGCTAACTTAATTCAACAGTTTCCTGATTTACAGAATCCAATATCTGAGTACTTGGCAGCTGATCCAGACGATAATGAGTTAGTAGGTAGAGCTAAGAATGTTTTAGAGGGTGCTCTTATAGGGTTAGGTGTAGGTGCGGTAGCTAAGTCTGTTATGGCAGGTTTGAATGCTATTAAAACTAAGAATGTAGAGATAGGTAAAGGAGCTAATAGAGAAGACGCTGTTACTTCCGCTATGATGAAGTGGGAAGATGAAACTAAGGATTTAAGGGTTTCCGATCTGCCTGACTTTAAGTTTATAGATGATGAGGCAAGATTACTGCGAGAAATAGAGACGGACAAAGTAGCAGTAGCAAATGAAGAACGAGACTTAAAATCAATCTTAGACAAAGAGAAAGCAGGAGAGAGTATAGACGAGTGGCAGAAAGGGCTTAGAGAAGATCGATTAGATAAATTTAAGACAGACTTAAAAAATAACGAAGAAGCCTTAGATAAACTTAAAGCTAGGAAGTCTTTTGAAAAGCAACCTGAATTACAAGAGAAGCTAGAAGAGTTTGATGTAGGTATAGAAGAACTAGATGAAGTCATCGCCACTAGACCTCCTCCTTATCAAACTTACGAAGACGCTGGGATGCTAGATGTTAAACCTAGAGGTGCTGCAAACATAATAAGAAGACTGAGGCAACCTAATGTATTAAAAGATGCTGATCCATCCGATGTAAAAGATATAGAAAAATTTATAGATGTAATAGGTGCTAGGTTATTTGATGATGTAGCTCAACCTATGATTACTAACAAGATTCCATCTGCTGGTAGGTACGAGTTTGGTAGTAATCTGCTCAAGATAAGAGCTGACGTTGTTAAAGAAGGAGGATTGAAAAGAACTATGGTGCATGAGTTGTGGCATAGCCTTAGTAGGTATCTACCTGAAAAAGATTTAACAAAGATTACTAAGGAGTTCCAAAGAGAACGAAATAAATACATTCAAAGTTTTGGGATTGAGATAAAAGATTTAGAAGCTGAGTTTGACCCAAGCACTGTAACTAGGAAAGACATACCTAAAGAACTCGATAGATTTTTGCGAGGCAAGAGAGGTGATTTTAATAATGCTAATTACAGATATAAAGATATAGACGAGTACTTTGCGGAGGAGATGACTGACGCTTGGTTTAAGAAAGAAGCGGCAGGTGAACTTGCTCCAAGCGGAAGTCCTAAAAGAATTGCTCAAGAATTTGCTATATTCTTTAAAGATTTATTTGAATCCTTAAAAGCAAAACTAGGCATAGACCAACGACAAAAGATATTTAACGATTTCCTAAAACAGCGTAATGTAAAAGTACAACGACAAAGTTCGTTAAGACCTGGTGAGGTTTCTTTTGCTGATTTACCTGATCTAAAACCTAGTGATGTTGTTGACGATATAATCAAAGATGCAGACGCACCTACTTTTAGAGTTGGAGGCAAGCAATCATTAACTGGAATGGTTAAGACAATGGGTAAGCTGCCTGAAGGAATGTACCCACAAGAATTAGCTAGTTTAGCTGAACAAGGTGCAGAGAAGCTTTTGAAGGACAGCACTAAGATGGAGAAGATGAGTCAAGAGATGCTAGACGAGGGTGTAGTTAATGAGTTAGCAGATGCTATGGGAGCTAACGGAAAGATGATGAACTCTTTAATACAACAAGCATCTAAAGATCAAACTACTCTGTTTCGTATCACAGCTAAGATGAAATCCTTGGAGTCTATGTTAGTAGCTAACGGTAAAGAAATACTAAACGTAGCTGAACAATACAAAAACAAAAAAGGTAAAATAAGTGAAGATGAATTAGAAACTATTGAAGCTCGTTTGAAAACTTTAGTAGAACAACAACTACATATACAAGCTAGTCAATCTGGATTAGCTAGTGGTTTCGGTAGAGGTCTTAAAGCTAGGCAGATGGATGTTAAGATTGGAATAGGACCAAACGAAATAGCTAACACTAAGCTAAGACAAGAGTACCTCAATAAAAGAGGGGGCATGACTATCGATGAAATGGTAGAAGGCATAATGTTAGCTAAGAACGGACAGGGTGATGACTTGTGGAATACTTTGATACAGATGAATAAAGTAATCCGAGGAGCTGAAGGTGGGAAGTTAATGGACATGGTAGAAGAGTATTATAAAAACTCTATCATGTACGGTCCTCGCACACTAACGGTTAATGCTACAGGGGGTGCTATGTCTTCTGCTCTTAAAAACTTTGAGCGTTATGTAGGAGGTTGGTTAAGTTCTTCTTCAGATGTAAAGAGAGCTGTAGTTAACTCTGTATCTCAAGGGATGCACATGAAAGATTTAGCTAGGTTTGTGTTGAACGCTTGGAAGAGTGGAGACCATTATATCGGAGATGCAAGGTCGGCTTTTGTTGAGACACCAGGAGGAAGTGTAGGTTCTATCACAGCTAAAAATGTAGAGCGTTTACGAGGTAAGGACATTGAAAGCGATGCTGTAAAGGGTTTTATTGATTTTATGGGTAATGCCATAAGGATACCCAATAGGTTCAATACTTCTGTCGATCAAATGTATAAGTTCTATGAATATAGGAACAGGGCTGCTGCTAATTTAGGATTAAAAGCGTTTGAACTAGGAATCAAAGACCCTAAGAAAGTTGCTGAGTATGTTGAAGATTCTTTAAGTGCTTTAATAACTCGCTCTAACCGTAACTTTTCTACTGCTCATTTAATTAAAGAAGCAGAACAATTTGTTCAAGGTCCATTTGCTACACCTGCTGCGAGAGAAAAAGCAATCGCTGATTATGTACAGCAAGCACAAAGCGAAGCTTTAGAAACAGCAAGAAGAAATAAACTTGTAGGAGAGGATTCTAGAGATAATGATTTTATGGCTTTAGAAGAGTTAGCTAGAGATTGGGTTGACCCTAATATTAAATCAGCGGATGAAATAGCTTTCTCAGAACAGTTAGGACCAACAATGCAGAAACTACAAGGTTTTGTAAGTGGTGTACCTTTAGGTTTTATTGTCGCTCCTTTTATTCGCACTCCAACAAACATCTTAAAGTTTTCTTTTAGTCGATTACTTGCTCCTGGAGAGATAACTTACAACATAGCTAAGTCTTTAAGGAAAGG
>Ga0181409_1000599_pt1 | contig 14043 bp, 7 predicted proteins | sample 32SPOviralmetaG_FD_130138 | JGI IMG/M metagenome (GOLD analysis project Ga0181409, IMG submission 130138) | Marine viral communities from the oligotrophic San Pedro Time Series (SPOT) site, San Pedro Channel, CA, USA - 32 SPOT_SRF_2012-05-30 | ecosystem: Environmental > Aquatic > Marine > Strait... | reverse complement strand
CTAACTCTTTATTAAAAGCATCATTACCTTCTGGTGTATTTACATCGTGTTTTTTAAGAAGCTCTTGTTGTTTTTCAGCAACTAACGGCGCTAGCTTGTCTCTAGTTTGAAGCTCTATTTTTTGTATTTGAGGATCAGCAGAAACAGCTTGTTGTATAGCCGCGTCTAGTTTTGCCTCTAATGGAGCGCTTCTTATTTTTTCTTTTTCTAAATCACCTAAATTATCCCAAGCTTTTTCTCCATTTTCTTGTATCCACTCAGACTGAGCTGTTGAGGTTAATTCAGAAAAATTTATACCATCAGAGCTGTTTCCGTTTTCATCTGGAAGTATATATTTTGTATTAAAATCATTGACAGCTTCTGCAGTTGGAACTAGTTCTGTTGCTTTTACTAATTGAACTCTGTCTTCTCCAGTAAAAAATTTACTAAAATCACTTTCTTCGCCTATAACAAATTGTCCTTCGTCTAAAGAAGTTTCGTATTTTTTTCTTTGCTCTTCTAACTTAGTCCACTCTTCTTTAGAAGGTGTGCCTTTTGGAACAACTTTTCTTCCACCGCTTTGAGTCCAAATCATTTGAAGATCTGGATATTTTTTTAAAAAAGCTTCTTTAAGTTTTGTTCTAGCAGCTGGAACCCAATTTCCTTTGGAGTCTTTTGTTTGACCCATTCGCTTACCAGAAGACATACCTCTCCATTCGTCCCAACTCATTCCGTCCGGCTTTTTAGCTTTATATGATTTCAAATAATCATTATAAGCTTCCTCTCCATAGGACCAGTCTTTTGTTATTTTTTCTCTTTCAGGCGTATAATAATCTCCTTTTTGCGATCTATTTTTCTTTGTGGCATCGTCTAGTTTTTTCCACGCAGAATACTGATCAAATTGTTTTTGATCACCATCAAAATCTTCTAAAGTTAAAGCAGCTCTTTCAGCTTTATTTTTTACTTTTACAGTTTCACCTTTTTCTTCATCGTATACCCTACCTGATGCATCACTTGCTTTTTTACCTTCTCTAGTTCTCCAATTGTCTGCTACGTTAGTATAAGCAACTTCTGTTTCTTTTACAGTAGTTAAATCTGGTTGTTCAGCTATTTTCTTATCTAGCTCTTGAGCTTCTTTAATTTGCTTTTTATTCTTGTTTTGTTGAGCAAAGTATTTTTCTTTATCAAAATCAGCATGACCAAATTCACCGGCTACTGCTATTTCAGAGACACCTGACGCTCTTGTCCAGTCGTTAGCACCTTCTTTTTTAGTATAATATTCTCCTTTACCTTCTTTTCCAATTTCATACTTATATTCGTAACCATCACCTGGCTTGTAAGTAGATCCTGGTTGAGCTACTTTAGTATATTTTTCAGGTATTTCGTACTGCGCTGAAGATCCATCTGCCGATTCGGACCCTGTATTGTCGCTTGACTCCGAGCTCGGGTCCGCCGTCTTGGAGTCTTTCTTCTTTACTTCTACTTCTTGCTTAGACGTTAAAGAGTCAGAGTATGCACGAATTTTGTCATACATCTCTGTTTGAGATAAGTTTTGATCTGCTAAAGATCTAGCATATTCACGTACTGTCATTTAAGTTAACTTAAGTTATTGTCTTGTAAAAATTTATCTGCTTTAGCTTGTTTAGCTTCTTCTAAATCAAACACAGCTGCATCAGCCTCTACAGTAGGCAGCTTTTGCGTTATAAATTGTTTTAAGTAATTTTTAGAAAAATATAATGTATAATTTTCTTCAAATAATTCTTTGTTTTTTTGTGATAAAGGTAGTGCTTTTTTATAATCCCAGGCTAGGCTCCCCGCGTTAGCGTTTTGCATCATTTGATCATCTTCTTCTTCACTAGATCCTTTTGCTATAAAAACGTTCCACGCAGCTACAACGCCTTGCTCTTGCTGCATTAGTCCAGCAACTTCTGCATTTATAAAAGGCTTTGTTTTTCTAACAATTTTATCTATATCAAACTTTAGTATATTCCTGCCTTTACCCATACCTATATCTATAATTTCATAATCAAAAGAGCCGTCAGTATTTTTTAGTATAAATTCATCTGCTATAGCGGCTTGTGGTAGTAATTGACCGTTTTCATCAGCAGATCCTTCTGCTAAAACGCCACTGTCCACTAAAAGCTTTAACATGTCTTTGTTAATATCAGGTGTTTCTGTTACTAAATCATTGCCAGATTTAACTAAAGCATCTAAAGTATTGCTATTTATTACTAAAGGCTTTTCAAATAAAGGTCCTTCAAAGGTTATCTCTTGAGAATTATCACTTAATAGTTTTAAATAAACATTATAGCCTTCTGTTTTAGAAAAACCAGGCTTATTTGTCATCATACAATTAGCCACCATAAAAGCGTAATTATTATTCACATCATAGTAAGTATCATCTGTAACAGACAGTTGATCTACAACTTGCTGTATAAAATTTATAGATACAGTTGGAGCATTTTCTAATCTAGCTATTTGTTTATTCTCATAATCACAGTATTCATCTACACATTTACCTGCTTGCACCGCCATTTTTAGCTTAGCATATTCTTTACCAGTGTTTTTATACGCATTGTCTAGTATGCCAAAGGTTGTATCTATATTAGCTGCAACGTAATCAGTGTTGTAAGCAAGAGCATTACTTTTATTAGCCTGCTGTATTGAAAGATTGTATGTTATATTTTTGTTTTCCATGTTTTAATTTATAACTATGGACCAGTAGGACCGATTATTGCGCTAGTAGCAGAACCTACAACACCGCTTATAGCGCCTGTAATTGCTGCTGTTTCATCTCTTCTTGCTTGAGCAGCTTGACCTCTTAATGCTGCTATTTGATTAGAAACTCTATCTAGCTGTTGCATTTCTCTTTTTTCTGTAGCTCCAAAAACAAATTGTTTACCTGCAACATCCGCTTGTTGAATTCTTTGAGCTTCTTGCATTTGTTGTGTTTGAAGCCTTTGCTCTCCAGCTAATCTTTGCTGATTATTGCCAGCCTCTTGTCTTTCTATATCAGCTGCAATGCCTTTTTTGCTTTGAAGCGCGGCTTGAGCTAAAGCAGTAGCACCTCCAGCAGACGCACCTGTAGCTCTTAAAGTATCTAAAGTATTAGCTAATGCAATGTCAGTTTGCTCCATTTGCATTTCAGTTGCCTTAGTAGCAACTGTTAGTTTTTCAAATGGATTACTTAGCATAGCACTTAAGCTAGTAACTCCTTCATAAGGGTTTATTATTTCTTGACGGTTAGCTTCTAAAGCAGCTAATTTTTTTGATAATTTATTAGCTTGTCTTTCAGCTCTTTTGGCAGCTCTTCTTGCTGCCCCACCGCCAATAATACCACCGGCAATTGAACCTGCTGCTCCAACAGCGCCCGCTACTACTACACTCATATTATTTGCTTTTTAATTTTAATTGTTTTCTCATACTTTCAATACTAATATCTGGATCATCAAAATCTTTAGCTACAACATCGTTTAAAACGTCCTCAACCGTAGATTTGTCTGTCGCGTGAACAGTTATCCAGATACTGTCTTCATGCATGTATATTAATCTTTTTGTTCCTGGTTTTGTTATTCCGTTGTAAGGTGCTTTTATTCTTTCAATACCTTTGTCTGTTAAAACAGATATATCACCTTTTAATACAAAATAAGGGTGTTCTTTTTTATGTATACCAGTAGAGATTATTTGGCCTTTAGGCATAAATATTTCTCTAATATATAGTCCATCTGCAAAAGTGTGCTTTAGTGGATTAATTGTGTTTGCTATTTCATCTTGTCCAGGTTTATCAGGATCACCATAAGAACCTGGTAAATCTAATAACTTGTCTTCAAAGTCCATTATTAGTTCTCTAAAGCGCTCTATGTGCTCTATTTGCTCTAATGTATACTCTTGTTTTAATAAGGAATTATTCATTTAATTTAATTTAATATCCGTTGTTCATGTCGTAATTGCTTTCGACCGAGAATAAAGTTTTTTCACCACCTGGATCTGTTGTTGAATCTGTAGACATTTTTACAGTGGCATAAAAACCTTTTATACCGGTAATATTTTTACCAAAATTAACTTCACCCGGACTAGGTCCTGTATTGTTTACTAAGTTAGCTACGTATTTATTTTCTTTTAAAACAAAACCACTGTAATATTTATTTAATGGCGGAGGTACATTAGAGCCAAAAACACTTAAATAATCTGTATTTTGAACAATCCCATTAAATGTAATAATATTCCCGCTTGTTAAATTAACTGGTTCAGTTAAAACCAAAGCGCCAGTAGAATTGTTATAAGAAACTACTCTTCTAGAGCCTTGAGTTATTTCATCAGAGAAAATAAAATTACCTGCAAAAATAAAACCTGTAATAGAGCCTGGATCTAAAGTAACATTAGCAGAAGCAGTAACATCTTGTGCAACCGCACCTTTAGCTTCTGTCAAAACATACTCACCTTCTGTGTAACTATATATTAAGCTAGTATTATCTTTATTATCAACAAAAGTGTTACCCGCAAAATTTCTTAATATTACTGGCCCTGTTTGATCTGAAATAATACTATCTACTTGCCAACCATTGCTACCCTCGTAACTTATTGTTTTAAAAGATTTAGAGTTTGTTGGGTTTGGATTAAATACAAAAGTGATTGAACTGTCATTATTTATGCCATAAAAATTACCTCTAGACACTTGATTACTGTAGTGTCTAAAAAGTTTAGCTTTTCTATACTCGGGATTAGGCGACCCATCAGGTAGAAACTGCTCATCTATTGTTTTTACAGAATAAAAATTATTTCTTAAACTAAACATTTCATCTGGTTCGTAATCAAAGAAACTTACCCAGCCTTGAGCTTTTTCATCAAAATTTAATGTATTAGCTTGATTTATTCTTGTTACTGGACTTTGATCAGATTGAGGATTTTGAATAGAAACAACATACTCGTTACCATATATATCATAAGATCCCAGCACTTTTCCTTTTACAGACGCATTTGCTGATAATGCTAGATTGTCTCTAAAAAAGTCTTTCATGCCATAAGAGGATATTTCTGTGATACCATCTCCGGCCAATCTAAGAACTACATTGTTGTTTCTGTCGGTAAAGTATTTTCTATTTCCATATATGCCAAAGCTTTCTGGATTTTTAGATATACCGTATTTACCTAAATATGGTTGTATTGCGCCAATAACTAAATTAGAACTTGTAACAGCTCCCCCGCCTTCAGCAGAATATATAGCGTCTTTGTCTATTAACGCTCTACTTACTTTTAACTCTTGAAATATGCTTAAGTTAGTATCTTCTGCATAGAGTTTTTGTATTGATCCGTTCGCTGGATCTAAGCTTTTAGTAATATCTTCTGCGACACTAAATACATTAGTGTTGTTTATACCTGTTCTAGAGTTAAATATGCCAGAGTATATTAAAGTATTAAATCTTCTAGTTCCAGTAGGTTCATCTTCTACTATGTATGCTTTTGCTCCAAAATCAACAGAGGTATTATTAAAACCACCTCTAATTCTAGATTCTTCAATAACCCAACTGTTTTCTTGATCTAAACCTGATTGAACTGGATAACCAGTGGATAAAAAAGCTGGAGGTGGAGTTCCAGATGCTCCTAAATCATTAGGCATGCCAAAAGAGCCATTCCAAACAGGAGTTGGAGTTCCATTATTTATCTTTTTCAGTAGAAAAGTATTAAAATATTTTACTTCTATTATTGCACCTGCCATATTTAATTATTACTTATTTTGTAATATAATTACTATATTATACTATATTGATAATTACCTGCATTAAATGGTCTATCATCTTGAGCTTCGTGTTCATCATGAGCTAAGCAAGATGGGTTATTATTATCTAATAGTCTTTGTATTCCAACTGTTACGTCATCTGAGTCTAAAGTTACAGGTGGATTTACAAAAGGCTCATTAGGTCTCCACCTTTGACACCATTGCACCCATTTTTTTCTATGGCTACTTCCGTCAGATCTCCATTTCATACCCACCCAACCAGAATATGTATACATTGACCATATTTTTAAAATAGGGTCCATAGTTGTAGTAGTTCCATTAGTTGGTACAAAAAACCAAGGACTAGTTTGAAAGTTTTGAGGACCGCCGTAAGTGTATATAATTTGATCTCCTTGAGTATTAAAATCCCAATTAGTTTGCAAAGTAGCTAAACCTCCATTATGTGGTTGATCGTTACCAAATGGAGTGCTAGTAACTGGTTGGTAGTAAAATTGTTTATCTCCAGAAGAATCTACTTGCGTAAATTTTATTCTTCCATTTCTTCTACCAGGTCTACCATCTAAAACTCTTTGTTGCATTTGAGCTTGTGTAATTTGGTTTGTGCCGTTTTGTCCATCAGTGTTCCAACCATAACCAGCTGTTGTTTCGGTTCCATTTACGTCTCTAAAAAGCTTCATACAACCAGTTAAAGCTTTATCCGCATCGCCTTCTAATACTTCGTACGTCCATAGTTTATTCACTGAGTCATATGCTGTAACTTTTATTCTACCATGTATGAATGGAGGTAACCCCCAAAGAGGTATTTGAACTGCTGTTATTGGAAATGCTACTGTATCTGTAACTTGTTTCTGTACTAAATGTTCTCCAGCTGTTATAGGTGTATTCATTGGGATAGTTATAGTGCCAGAAGTTCCAGCGTTAGAATAATCTACTAAAGAAAAACTACCAGCAATACCACTAGATTGATTTGTATCGCAGCAAAGATCAGCGTCAGCAGTGTTATCAAAATAACCACCAGCGTAAAGATACCAACCATATGAATCAACAGATGCTCCTACGTCTTGATCTGTTATTTGAAAAATACACGAAGGATAATTCCACCATTTAGTACTACCCCCAGGTGGTTGACAAAAACTAGCAGACCCACAGCCACCAATACTTCCATCAAAAACAGGTGGGGCGGTATTTGGTAATATAAATTGAGGTGGAGAACCTTGATAGTTTTCTGCAGCAGCTCCATAAGCATCTGTTTCCTGTATTTTATTCCAAAAATTATTAGAGTTTAATGTAATTGACATATCAACTTCTATCTGTTGATACGTAACAGTACCACCGGCGTCTTGCAAAGCTAGCGTTATGTAATAAATACCTGCGCCTATTAAGCTTACATCTTCATCACTACTAAAATTATTTACTAATTTATATTCTAAGTTTCCATTAGATCCAGGTAGAATTTCTAAAGAAAATATAGGTAGTTCTTGTGCTGATATTGTTGCTGGTGGTCCATTAGGTGACCCTATGTTTTGAGACCATATAGAATTATCAACAAAACTTTGATTTACTATTTTAAGATCTCTTGTAGACAGAGCAATTCCACCGTTAGGGTTTGGATCTGTTTTGTTAGCGGCTCCGTTGTTTACTTTTATTTTAGCTAAATCTCTTACGCCTTTATTGGTTTTTACCTCTGCGGGGTATGGAACTGATCCACCTGGCCCGTATACGACATTAGCTGTGTTTGCATTTAGAGCTTCAATTGTAAAAAACTCTGGAATTATATTACTAAGATTAGCTACTCGTGTTACAAAATTTTCTTGATTATCTATTACTATTCTAAACGTAAACGTAAATTGTCTTTCAGCTTCTCTATCATTGTAAAAATAATAAACATTGTCAAAATAGTTTACAGCCGAAGAAACATCTTCACCATCACCGCCTCCTCCAGTATTTGAAGTAATTTTTATTTGCCAAGGTCCAACCCCCGTGCCGCTAGTGTCAACTAATCTAAAGTAGTCTCTAACCTGTGTAGTAGAAATAAAACCTGCCCCGTTTACGCTTTCGCCTAAACCATTTGTTATTGTTGAAATCTCTACAGTATCGGTAGCAGTTACAGGTATAGTTTGACCAAAATTATCTTGTACGGTAAAAGGAGCTGCTAATATAAAGCCATTATCTCCAGCAGCAGTGTTTGAAGCTTTTAATCCTTCATTGAAACTAGGATTCCACGAAATATTACTACCAGCAGGTTGATCTTGATTGTTTAACACCGCTTGATTTAAGTCTGATATTTTGCCAGAAGTAGATGTTTCCCAAAATATATCTATTGCGCTTTCTACAGGTTCTGTTTCACAAACAGCTAAATACTGTATGCCAGGTCTAGTTAATTTAAACTCTGGTATAGAAGTATTGCCTTCAGTAGGTGTAAAGGCTATTTGAATATTATCAGGCAAGTTAACAGAAACAACCCCACCGTTTTTATCTTCTAAAGTTACCTCCATTTCACCAGCTAAAGGAGTTCCAACAGCAGTATTACTTTTAACGTATGTTTCAGAAGGTATACCTACGCCGGTTACTAAATAATCTACTAAAGAGTTTATTGCACTAAGAGTACTCGCGTCTCCAGAAACAGAGTTTATAGTTATTGTTTGGCTAGCAGTTCCACTAGCATTAGCAATTGATTTTCCACCAGCTGGCAAATAATTAGCTGTAGCTAATTGACCAATTTGAAACTCTGTGCTTAACCTTGCTATCAATGGGTTTGATTCTAAAGAATAAAACTGTGGAAACAAATTAAACAAAGGTGGTTCTACAGGATTAAAATCAAATAAATCATTAACAGTTGATATAACTGAAACAGTGTCTGTAGCTCTTTGAGGATAATATTGAGTATTTGTATTGCCAGATTGTATAGTTGTAGGCGCGGTGTTTTGAACTCTACCAATTAATTGAACAGAACTTCTAAATTGTTTTTGATCAGGACCTACTTCGCTTAAGTCTCTAGGGACTTTATTTATATTATCATTTATAAGAACAGCGTGTGATGTCTGGCCAACTTCTAAAGTGGTATCGTTAGGATACGATGCCATTATACCTGGAAGATAAACATTGTAATATTCTTGCTCTGTCTGCTTAACTACAATTTTATATGAATACCAACCAAGAGGATTATATTCATCACTAGTTACATCGCCATTATATAGATTATTATTCGGTATAGGAGCATTCATTAATACTTTTAACGAATTACCAGACCAAGATGTTTGATCTACGGTTTGGCCTATATAAGGAGAAAAAAGAGTGGAACCCGCGTATTCTACACCGTTTACTATAATAGAAGTTTCATTATTAGACAAGATAACGCTTGATTGTCTACCGTATCTATCTGAAAGAACAAAACCTACTTGATAGTTTCTGTTTGTTTTAACTGAGCTATTTGGGTACTCTACTTTTGTTACAGAGTTTTCTGTATCAGCTCCAGGTTCTGCTATAACAGTTACAGTTCCGGCTGGAAAAACAACGTTATTAGAAAGAGTTATAGTAGAAGCGCCTATTTGATTTGAAGTAGCGCTTGTTACTTGAGTACCCGCAGGTATATTAACACCAAAATCATTAGAGGTTACGTAATATCCTACCCATAAACCACTACCATTTACTTTGTTAATATTAACACTTATTGGCTCACCACCTTTAAATGTTTTTGCTCCAGAGTTATAAACAAAAGCAGCTTCACTGAGATTAAAATCAGCTTTTTCTGTTGAAGCAACATTGTAGTTTAAAGATTTAGGTGGATCTATTTTATTTTGAAAATTACCATATATTACTCTGTTTCCAGCTACTTCTTGAGCTTGAGCTCTAACTGGTATTTTATCATAAACTCTAACTAAATTGCTTTCTGGTAAAGTTTTTGTTGGTTTAGTAGATTTATACTCATAGTTAAAACTTGTAATATCACCAATAATAATACCAGAATTATCATCTAATTGCGCAACAGTTTGATTAACTTTTATAGTTCCTGCGACTGGATTACTAGGATCTGTAGGCGTAAACTCTGTTATTTGAGTTATTCCAACATCAAAACCAGGGCCATTAACAATATTACCTACTGTTATTCCGCCTTGAATGTTTTTTATAGATATAGAAGCACCAGCTGCTCCAGGTGTTTGCGCGCCATCTATTTCGCAAACACAAGATTGGTTTGTTATTTTATTTATAGGTAAAGTTTCTATTACTCTTACGGCTATGCCGTCTGATTCTTTATAGAGTATGTCAATTTCTTTTATTTTTAAAGCTTCTTGAAGATCATAGTTGTTGAAAGGAAGAGGTATTTTAAGATCAATACTATTAACTTTATTTTCCATAAAATAAACAATAGTACTTCTATATGATTCGTCTTGATCATTTTTAGCTTGACTTCCTTTGTTTGATAAGTTATTTGGATCTACAAACATAAAATACCCGTCTTGTTTAGGTATAAAAGCTATTTGAGTAAAAGGTGAAAATATAGAATACTCATTGTCTTCAAATCTATATCTATAAGCGAACCTAACAAATTTACTTTCTAAGTAATCGGGATCGCCTGCAAAAGTTGGATCAAAATACGGATTCGCATTGAAAACAACCTTTTGTCCTACGCTAAGAGCTACATCACCTGTTAGTTCAATATCAAAAGAAGTTCCACTTCCGGCCACTACAGCTACTACTGTTTCGCCGGTATCAGTAAGACTAAAGTCACCTCCTGCTAAATTATCTTGAACAAAAACCCTAGAAGCTTTTGCATAAGCATTACCAGTACCAATGTTTATTTCACCTACAATATTATCTACGTATATTTTAGAAATACCACCAATGCTGTTTATTATACACGTTGCAGCACCTCCATTAGGTAAAAACAAACTACTAACATCTTTCATAGTGGTTTCATGACCTGGTTGCAAGCTTAAGACACTTTCTTGATAAAGCTCCATCGCTTCAAAAGGATTATACTTAGCTACAGATATTTGATCTTCAGTTGTATAATAAGTTGGATTTGTATTAGTAAAGTCCTGGTTAGCTAAGGTTGTATTTATAACTCTTGGTTGGTTTCTATTATCAGTAAAAAACAACAAAGTTTCTAATATATTAACGCCGGTTATTAGGTTTGTTTGAGAAAAATTAAGAAAAGCGCCTTTAACTAAAATAGTAGACTGCCCAGTGAGTATATTTGTAGATATTATAAAGTTTGAAGCAGTAGGCTCATATTCACCACCACCGCTATTTATATTTGCATTACCGTCTTCATAGTCAGTAAAAAACAAATAAATAGTGCTGTTTAATTCATCAGCAAAACTACCTATACATTTTATATCTAACTTACCTGTAAGAGTCGTGTAATCTGCTATCTCTACATTACCTAATGTATTCTCTAAATTACCTACTTGTTCACTTTCAGATTTACTTATTTGAACGTTTCTAGCGTCTCTATATTCACCCTCTGGCAACAAGCGAGCGTCTAAGTCTTTATTCATCTTAGACTTTAAAAAAGTATTTTGAACTTTACTCATTAAATTTTAGTGTTTTATCCATTTAGACTTACCACGCATTACTTGAACTATTTCGTCAAGTTTAATATTAGAAAGTCTTATTTTAGCATTTCTTAACTTAGCACTTCTGTCTCTTTTCAGTCGCATTACATCATTTGGGCTTTGACCAGCCCTAACAGATACTATGTTATATAGTATAGAAGCATATAAAGCGTCTTCTGCAAGCTTTGGTACTTTAGAGTCAACGTCGTAAGCTAAACCATCAGATATGTACTCTAGAACAATTATTTTATCTACAAGATTACTAGAAAAAGACATTTTGCCTTCTCTGTAATTAGGGTTAAACCAACCATTTCGCTGAGCGTATTGAGGCAATATACCATATTGTTGACCGTAAAAAATATCAGTTCCAAATCCATAGTAATTAGCCCAATAAGCATAGTCGTCTAAGTTATTAAAAAACTCTTGACTAATAATTTTATTGTTTGCTTTTTTCCATCTTTCTTCAGTAATAGAAGTTCCTTCTATGTTTGAGCCAAAATTATCTTGAATAGGTACGCCAGTCGCGTCTTGCACTGGATTGTTATACGGGCTAGTTGTTAAGTTGTTTGCTGGATATATAGGTTTTTTTAAACCTAGCCCATCAATATAACAAACACTTACGTAGTTTACATAGTCTTGAGGTAGAACTATGTTTAAACTATGAGGAACAGTTAACTCTTGAGAATGTATGCTTTTAAGCGTGTCATAACTAAATTCCTGTAAAGATCTTTTAGCAAAAAATAACACATCTGATTTTTTAGCTGATTGAAGTATTTTTCCATCACCGACATAACCAACCATGAAGTTGTCACAAACATCACCTAAGCTTAGGTATTCATAACCACCATAGTTTTCTTCTACAGTTTGACCGAAAGCATCTTGGTTACCATAGTTACCTCCACTTAAAGTTTTTAATTGAACTACCAGATAAGTTCCTTGAGTAAGAGATGCTGGAACTGCAGTAGTTCCTAAAGATATTGTATCATTGCTAACTCTATAAGCAGTTATATATTCTGTAAAACTATTTGGTAATCCCGTTGCGCTTGTATATATTTTAAAATTGTTTAAAGCATAGTTAGTAATTGTTGGATCAAAAGAACCAAAAACTAAATTAGTTTCAAAAGATGTTTTAAAATCAGTCTGACCAGCTGCATTTTCTACTACGAATACTTGAGCACCTTGATAGTATTGTTGATTTGTTTCTGTTACTAAACTCATTTATTTAAGATTTTTCGTTAGCTTCTACTTGCGCAGCTTCTTGAGCAGCAACATCTATTATAGTAGGATCATTTATTATTACGCCTGAATACTTTAATATTCTAATTATAATATTGGTTTGTTCTGTAGTGCTTAATTGAAAATCACTAGAAGCAGCAGGTGAGAAAATATATTGCCCTTGTATTCCTGTTCTAAAATTCCATCTTGGAGCTATTGGTTTTACAACACAATTGATTTCAACGCTAGTGGGTAAAGGAGATATTTTAAAATAAGGCGTATAACCTGGCAAAAAGCTACCAGTGTTTGTATATGCTAGAGGATATTTTTCAGTAGGACTTGTTAGTTTACATCTAGTAATCTTATTGTATTCAGACTTAGAAACAAGCTGGGTTATATAACTACCGCCAGATGTAGAAGCGTTAGATCCATATGAAGAGCTTGGCGTATTAGATGAAGTATAGGAAGATAATATTTCACCATGCCAGTATATTTCAAATTCAAGTTCCCCAGTTCCGTTATCCGCTTGATTTCTGTCATAAGACCAACCTTGTTCAGTTGTGTCGTAAATTAACGCTAAATCTTTTACAAAAGGACTAATTTTTTCTTCTTGATTTTTAAAAATATTAAAGTACTGAGTGTCGTTTTGTGTATTGTTTTGATTTTGACGGTTTAATTGATTGCCATCTGGAAAATATGATTCGAATATTTCTAACTGCACTTGCTGAGCTAAGTTATTAAACTCAGCTGGAGTTATATAACCTCTTTGCTCTTTATTTAATATCTGCAAGACTGTTTGATATACTGTATTTACATTTACCATATTAATTTTTATTTATACTAAAAAGGCGGCCGAAACCGCCTATTTTATAGTATCACTTGTTTTTATAGTTTTTTATCTATAGATTTATATATTTCAACGCCTTCATCTGTTTTTAAGAAAGCAGCAAATGCTGAGTAAGGGTTTTCATCAAAAGGTACGTTCATTAATTTTCTACCGTTTGATCCCCATGTAAATGTTCTTTGATCGCTTGATAAGTTAATTATACCTGCCTCTGCAGCTCTAATAGCTACATTTCTTAATTGAACATTATCATCGTTAGCTAAATTAATAAAAAGCTGTGGATTATTTCTAGCAAATAACAGTATGTCTCTTTTTAATTCTTTAGAACTCATTTCACTTACAGAAGAACCTTTTTCAACTCTTAAAATAGCTTCAACTTGATCTATCTCCATGTCTCTAGCAGCGTTAAGAGCGTCTATTTGAAGACTTAATAAATCTAATTGATCTACAGCTTCTTCTTGAGCGCTAAACTCTTCATATAACTTACCTTTTAATGGATGATATAAAGACAATAGTTTTTGTAGGTTTTGCATTCGCTTAGACACAGTTAAAGTCCCATTATGAAATCTAATGTGACCCATTGTGGCTTCGCCTTTTTGCTCGTCTACAAATGGAGATGATTGATTAGTAGCATATCTTAACTCTCTTTGCTCACCTGTTTTTTCATCAAAATAAAGCAGAGAGTGTTTTCTAGTGTGCTTTCCTGGTAT
>Ga0181409_1000597_pt1 | contig 14052 bp, 24 predicted proteins | sample 32SPOviralmetaG_FD_130138 | JGI IMG/M metagenome (GOLD analysis project Ga0181409, IMG submission 130138) | Marine viral communities from the oligotrophic San Pedro Time Series (SPOT) site, San Pedro Channel, CA, USA - 32 SPOT_SRF_2012-05-30 | ecosystem: Environmental > Aquatic > Marine > Strait... | reverse complement strand
AATACGATATTCTTTAAATCTTTCAATAACTTTATCAGAATGATTAAGTAAAGCTTTATTTAGTTTTTCTGCTGTTGATGAATCTGATTGTTGACTAAATATAACAACGCATTCAGGAGCCATTGCCACTGATACTTTTTCAAAAAATTCATTATATATTTTTTCTGAGATAGGTGCTATATCAAAGTGAATAACATCAAACTTAGGTTGTTTAGTCCAGTCCACATCTTCAAAGCTACTTTGTATCATAGTAAAATTATCTATATTAAGTCTATCTTTTGCATGTTTATACATATTAAGATTAGACTCAAGTTGTGATTTCATATTATCCCAAATAAAACCTTCAGGTGCCCACTTATTAGCTTCTCTTTCGTCATATAAAAAATGATCTACTCCAACTACTTTAGTGGTTAAATTATCAAACATTGCAGAGATTACTGTAGAGCCTTTATAAACTCCTATCTCTAAATAGTTTGTATTTGTTTTTGCACACAAGTTACTAATTAAACACCGTGTTCTAATTGTAGATAACCCATGAATACGATTTCTTTCTACATCTGTAGGTTTGCCTTTTTCTCTGTCTGCCATATTGAGAGCCGTTTGACAAAACGTCTCTGACATTTTTCCGCTATATTCAGCCATTAATTTTCCTTTCAAGAATATGTTGATCAATAAAGTAAAAGGGTATATAAACAATTAAAAGTGCCAATCCAAATACAATACTAGGAATCAAAAATAATATAGAACTTACAAGTATCCAAAACAAAACTAATGCCGTTATAAAAGGGCCAGAGTTTTTTCTCTTATTTTGGATTGATTTTGTTAGTTCTTCTTTTGTTATATATACTTTATCCATTTTTCATCTCTCTGTCCAGCGTTTTATAAAATTTTGAATTGCCCCATTTCGTACGCAGTCTTGCGAGGTTTCTCATTTCCATTTTAGCTTTACTGTCATCTTTTATTCTTTTGGTGTCTCTAGATTCGTGATGAAACAGTCTGACTGGAATTTGATAAATACGTTCACCAAGTTCTCTTCCTCGAAGGCAGTAATCGACATCTCTGTTGTACGTCCATTCATAGGCGGGGTCGAAATCCCCAACCTTTTCAATAAAGGATCTTCGGATATAACATCCTCCAAACGTTGTCCAGGCAACTTCCCTAGTTTTGTCGTATTGACCTCTATCGACTTCCAGCTCTTCTTTGAATTTGTTCCCGTTTTCAAGTATAAGACCGCTTCCGAAGTGATCTGGGCTTTCATTTGTGAAGCGTCCTCCGGCACATTGTATGTAATATTCGCCCGTCTCATTTCTTGCGGGGTAAAGTAGTAAGCAACCAAACATTCCTGCTTCTGGGTATTGTTCAACATGGTCTAAGACCTCCTCAAACCAGCTATCATGATGTGGTGTCATGTCTGCATGGAGTATAAAAATATCGTCTTCAGGAAATTGCTTCCACATTTTTTGAAACATTAAGTCACAACCAATCCCTGCTAAATCACGCTCATAATGAGCATTTAACTTCCAGTTAGTACTTTTATGTTCTTTAATTTCTTCTTCAAATACGTAAGGTACTATTACTTTAACTGCCATCTATCATCTCTTTTAATCTATTTATTTCTTTTTCTAACCATTCTAACATTACAGGGTTACCATTAGTCATTTTGAGGTTCTCTAATTCATACTCAAAACATCTAAGTTTTAACCATTCAATAGAACTAAGCATTAGATCAACCTATCTGTCCAAGTCTTGGGAGTTTTGTCAGTAACAAACTCTAATGGTAAATGATACTCAAATTCTCTTTTAATTGGTTTAATCCAATCTACCATTTCTTTAATAGTTTGATCTACAGAAATAGTAGCATTGTAGTTCCACTCGTTTCTTACTTTTTGGCTAGAACAAAAGGCGTTCTTTACTTCTGCAGGACGGTCGGGAAAATATTCTAGATTAGGATATACTGCGCAGTGGTGCCCTACCTTGTAAGCTAATTCTTTAATAGATATCTCATTATCGTCCGGACCAATGTTATAAACTTGCCCACACAAATCTGTACGACTGCTTTCCATCATTTGGTATACTGCTTTAATACAATCAAGTACGTGAGAGAAAGAACGTCTTTGTTCTCCATCACCATACACAATAATAGGTTTGTGGTGTAAAACACGATTAATCATAATACCTACTACATTCCTAAATGGATCATAGTATCGCTGTCCTTTACCAATTACATTATGGGGTACAACTGTTAAATAGTTTAATCCGTGAATATCATTTAAAACTCTTAAATGATCTTCAGCCTGTACTTTAGCTAATCCATAAGGATCAACAGGTGCAGGAATCATATCTTCTGTAAAAGGAGGTTGTTGCGCTCCATACCTAGCCATAGAACTACAATTTATAAATAGTCGTACTTTATTATCAATAGCTGCTACTGCTGTTGATAAAGTTCCTGATACTATACTTGATGCAGTAATTGTAGGAGAAAAAACACTTAAACCTTCGTAAGGAAGGGCTGCGGTATGAAAAACTACTTCACAACCCTTCATTGATTCTTTCATTAACTCTGTATCTAATATATCACCTTCTATATACTCAGCTAACTCAGGTACATTACCTTCTACTCCTCCTATCATATTATCAATACCAATAACCTCATGTCCGTTATTGATAAGGTGACGGGCCATTGTACTACCTAGTAACCCTCCGATACCTGTAATAAATACTCTCATTACCACTTCCAATTCTTTTTAAAATGTGTTACAAGCTGTGCTATTTCTTCGTCAAATACTTTTTTAGGTTCCCAACCAAGTTCTCGTAAAGGATCACAAGTTATTGCATATCTAACGTCTTGTCCAGGCCTTTCATAGTCTGAATCTATATAATCTTTCCAATCAGGAACATCTCTAGAAGCATTACCCATATAGTATGAATTAATAATTTTTCTTACAGTATCTTCATTTGTTTGTTCAAATTCAGAAGATATATTATAGATACGATTTCTTTCAGCTTTTTCATACAACATAATCAAAGCATCTGCTGTATCTTCTACATGAGTCCAAGTCCTAATAGGTTTTCCTCCATTATGCAGTTTAATTTTCTTACCTCTATCTAATCTTTTAACAGCTAAAGGAATTAATTTTTCAGGGTATTGATAAGGTCCATAGTTGTTAGAAGGACGGGCTATGATATAATCTAGTCCATGGGTTCTTGCCCAGCTCTGTATTAATAAATCTGCTGATGCTTTAGTTGCCGCGTAAGGATTAGAAGGATTTAAAGTTTGTGATTCACTGTATGAACCATTCATGGTATCCCCATAAACTTCATCAGTAGATACTTGAAAAAATAAAGGTTTATCAGCTCTTATTACAATTCTATTGTTTATAATTTCTAAGAGATTTCTAACCCCTTCAATATTAGATTGAATAAAAGCTGCTGAGTTTTGGTTACTTTTATCTACATCACTTTCAGCCGCAAGGTTAAAAACAACATCACATTCAGGTAACCAATCTAATTCTGTTATGTCTCCTTGAGTCCAAAACATTTGATCTTGATACTTTTCTACAGCTTGATTGCCTGGAAGTAAGTCAGAATAGTAACTAAATTTATCTACACAATGTACATAATATCCTGCTTCTAACAGTTTGCGTACAAAGGTACATCCTATAAATCCTGCATAACCAGTTACTACTGCTATTTTTTTAGACATGACTCAACTCCTTCAGTAAGTGCATAACACAGAGTTCTTTTATAAAGTTGCGTAGATATTGAAAAATCTCTTAAAGGATTATAATATTTTCTAGCCTCATACTTATATTTGTTATCTACTACTTCTGTAACTTGGTCATGAATAAAAGGATAGCATGAGGGAAAGAAGTTTTCATCATCACCATAGTTAATCCAGGCTTCTCCCTCGACATCTCTCATTTCGTATCTTAACTTATAGTAATTATCAACAAATTTACCTCTAAGTTCTTCTATATCAAATTGATCCCACCACTGCAAAATTCCAGCAGCTGATATATCACTCATTTTATAGTTACCACTACGTTCATTAAATTTACCATCTACAATACCAAAATTACAGGCTATTCTAGTTTGTTCTTCATACTTTTTATCTATGATAGCTAAACCACCTTCACCAAATCCTAAAGGTTTTGTATGGTGCAAAGAAACATACGAACCTGTGCCTAAGTTACAACTATTCGTGCCCTCCCAAAAACTATAAGGAGTAGCTGCATTATCAAAAATTAAATAAGGAAAGTTGTAATTAGATATGTAGTCAAAGTCTTGTAGATGTCCGAATATGTTAGTTACTAATAATATACTAGCCATTTTTATATATTCATCATCTAAGTTTATATTAAGATCACTGCGCATATCTGTTACAATCGGACCTTCAGCAGGTCCAATAGAATTAGACGCAAAAGTAAAATCTTGAGTACCTATTCTTTGTTTTTCATCTTGCCTTTGTATTGCCCATAACATAGCATGTAGTGCAGTTGTACCGCTAGAAGTTGCAATAACTGCCTTAGAATCGTCAATTTTTAACATATCACGAGCACGAGTTTCTAACTCCTGAACAGCCCAACCATAGTTTGTAAACTGATTAGTTTCTTGGGCTTTTTGGAGATAAGAATGAAATCTGTCTTGCAAGATAGTTTTTGGAAGTATGAATGGTATCATTAGAATATAACGCTATTTTTGATGCATGACCTTCAAGGTGAAAAACCTTGATTAAAGATAGTTTATTTTTAAAATTTTGTTCACATATTTTTTTAACAGGGTGTACATCATTATCTATGTAATAATCATCAAACAATAATAAAGGCACACCTAATTCCAAACAAAGATGCACATCATTATAAATACCTGGTTCTGTATGATCCCCGTCAATAAAAGCTAAATCAAAGAGTTTATTTTTTAATTGCTTTAATACTTTTTTACTATCACACAGTATAAATGAAAATCTTTCTCCATGCAAGTCTTTTACTGCTTTAGATGCGGGTAAGGTATCTTTATGAATTCCTATGTCTATGGAAGTAATACAGGATTTTTTATCTGGATCAAACTCTAACCACATAGACGAAGAGTACCCAATATTAAATCCTACTTCTAATATTTCTTTTATTTTATAATTAGCATATAGTTCTTGAACAATAGGTCTATATAAGTTTCTATCTAGCCAATGACCTTCGCTAGTATTAAAATTAGCTAGGTGTGGGTATTGAGTCATAGATAGTTTCCCAGTTTACAAAAGGAGTTATACAACCATCTTGAAGGTGAGTAGCATGTCCAGGAATCGGGCATAGTGCGCCTGTTTGTTTAAAAGCTTTCCAAGTCCAAGAGTCATCAGCAAATGCTCCTGCTCTTAGAATTTCGTACTTGTACTTTAACCATGTAGATCCAAAAGCACCCATAGTTAGGGTAGAGCTTGGGATACTTCTTAAGTGTCCATATTGCCATATATGTAATTCACAATTTCTATCAGTATCTAAAGTATACCTATCTGGATAATCGTATGGGATATAAAACCCTTGATAATTCTGCTTAAATAATTCTCTCATAGCAGGCATAGCATGGCTAACATGTAAATAATCATCTTCACACATATAAATTACTTCATCAGGATTAGATTCTGCTACTGCTATTAAATGCTCCATAAGTTCTGGTGCAGAATTTGCTAGAACAGGGTGATAATTAGGATAGGGATGATTAGCTCTTAGTTCTGGTAATGGGGTTATAGGGTGTACTCTAAACTGAGCTTTTGTATTTCTACGCATCCAGTCAAGTGTTTCTGGAGTAGTTCTATCATCAATTACAATAATTAAATCTCTATCATCAAGATCTGTTTGAATTGATAGATAACATTTACGTATAATATCAAGTTTATGTTTACCGTTCCAACGGATACCATCTCCCGTAACTTCATCACCTAAAGATCCTGCCTTAAGGTTAGCTTCGCAGCTTCTAAAAAATATAATCATGTTTTTGATGGTTTTTCTGTTATGACCCCGCCTTTGAAGAATTGTCTATTTGTCATATCATCAAATAAATGTTCTCCAGAGCTAAGAGTGTTATCATTTCCTATAACTGTTTTTGAAGTAATAGTAGTACCATTACCTAACCAGTTATCGTCACCTATATTACAATATCCTAGTACTGTAGCATAAGTGGTAAAAATATTATGACTTCCCATCTTCACATCATGATGAACAGAAGAGTAGCAATTAAGAAGATTAAAATTACCTAAATTAGCATTAGCATTTGTTAAAGCAAAGCAGTTCAACACATTACCAATACCTAAAATACTAGTTTGTGATAAATGAGCATTTTCTGCTGCAATGTTTGGAAAATGTGTTATTGTTTGATCATAGTGCTTAAACATATGCTCTAGGAATACTTTTCTCCACTTTCTATGTCCTGTGCCTAACACAAATGCTGAATCTTTATCGTATGAAAAATCATTCACACCTTCTTCGTTAATTAAAATAGCCTTATCATTTTTTAGAATGATAAAGCCTCCAAAATCTTTTATTACGCCTCGTAGTACGAATTGCTCGAAGCATTCTTGAGCATATCCGCCATTACCTAGTATGTACGTTTTCATTTTAAATCCTATAAAAATGGCACTTCTGTTGCTAGGTAGTACCCACCCCCACATCCTAACTAATTAGGCTGCAATTGCCATTTCTGGCGCGTAATTGTCATTTGCAATTATCGAGTTTCTTGCGGTCAAGGTCGCTTGCGCACCTGCTTCTCAGTTTGATTTTTACTACGTCTGTCGATCCTATTTCGCCCCCATCATAAACACACCTTACTTATTTGATCCATCTAAATTATAATGTTTGGCATTGTAGTAAGCACACTCCAATGCTACTAATAAACCATACTCTTTGTATAATATTTTAAACCAATTTATATAATGTTTCATGTGTTTATGGTGGAGGCGCTGGGTACCGCCCCCAGGTCCAGCCCGTCTATTCTATCTTACTTCAAACGAAGCACTAATCTATTGAAGTTATTCCCATCATTTGGCTAATACCAAATACATCCATAATTAAAAATGTAAAAATCATTAGAATTATACTCCACATTATTAACTTACCATTAAAATTAGAAGCTGCAAGTTTAATTGCTACAATCTCATTTCCTAATAGTCTGAGAACTAATTCAAATTCATTTACGTCATTTATAATCTCTAAAGATTTTTTATCACTCATTGTTATACTCTTCTTCAAAAGACACAATTTTAGTAGACATATTATCTGTTAGTTGTTGTTTCAGTAAAGCAGATTGTATTTTAGCTTGTGAAAAAGAAGAGAACTTTTGAGGATGCTCAGACCCTTTCTCTGTTAATACACCTATATGATCATTTTCAGTATCATGTATTTCTACTATATAATATGTCATTGCAATCTTTCCTGCTCTTAGCTCAGATAAATCAATATCATCTGTTTCTACTAATACGTAATCTTTATGTAAAGAGACTTTCGTCAATGTCAAACTCCTTTGGATTTTTATCTGCTGCTTTCCAGTTAAATACTCTGAAATTATCAGCTTCTAGATCCCAAACGAGTTCCATACCTTCTGGGTACTGTTGCTCAGAACCAGCTCCTTGTACTTTAGTATCAAGGAATTTTTGTGGTAAATCAAGTAATCTAGCAAATACCATATCACGAGGTTCACCGTTCTTTTTCTTAAATGTGCCTTTGTATGCTTTCATTATAAACTCCATAATTATTATTTGTAATATAATACAATTAATTACTAGGAGTATGCAAGTTGTCACTGTCTATGCGTGCTGCAAATTGTGATCTAATTGTTGACCATTCTTCGTTAGAAAACCTATAGTGATAATGATAATCTCTTGAGCACATTTTGACATGGTTTTTTAACTTATAAACATCCCACTGATTATTGCCCCATTTCTTCGTCGAATCTAGCATAAACTCAAGAAATTCTAGAGAAGTAAAAACAATATTATGAACGTGGTTTTCGCTGATTTTGATTGCCAGATGGACGTGTTTGGTTTCTGGATTGATTTGGACCTTGGTTAGATCTTTGAACATTTTTTCTTTTATTCTTTCTAAATTGATTAGCTTCTTCTCTAACGAACTTCTGCTCAAGTAGTGCACGTTTTTTATTCCAACGTTTCTTGCCTGCTTTTGCCGCTAATCTACGTTTTTCGCTGTCTGAAACGTAGTGCCTACGATCACGCATTTCTTTAGAGACACCTTCTGCAAGCATCTTCTTTTTAAGTATTCTTAGCGCTTTATTTACGTCATTATTTCTTACGAAAATCTTCATATTTTTTATAGTAGTCCCTAATTGTTGACTCATAATCTTTATATTTAAAATTAAAGTTGAATGTATGTAATAGCTTTGACGAGTCTAAACTACCTCTTGGTTTTCCTGTTGGACCTAGCTTTTCTTGAGCTGTAAAAGGTTCAGGATAAACAGACTTAATTGCATCAGCAGATCTGATAAAGTCATATGAAATATTATAAATGCCCGATTGCCAGTTGTCTAAAATATTTTTAATTGCTAATTTGAAATCGTCTATATAAATACAACTAGCGGCCTCTATCAAAAAAGGTTTTTTCGCTTTTATTTGTCTTTCTAAATTCATCCAAATTGAAAATTTACCGTCACCCATACCATAAACATGAATAGGTCTTAAAATTACATCTTTTTTATCGCAGATAGTTTCTGCCTTTATTTTACTGATACCATAAAGGTTCTCAGATCCTAAAGAGTACTGCTCGTTAATTAGTCCTTCCCAAGTGCCGTAAACCATGCTAGAACTTATATGTAAGAAAGGTGTTGAAGGATAAAACTTTTTAAGACACTTTAAACTATCAATAATTGACTTATTAGTAAACTCTGGAAAATGTTGTGAAAGAATAGCTTCTGATAAAGCTCCACAATTAATTACTAAATCATATTGTTGTAAAGGAAGTTGTGTAAAAGCATGATATCTATAATAACTCATATACTTATTATTTATTAACTCAAGTCTATACTTTAAATTTAATCCTCTATGTTTCTTTTCAATTTCATTACATTCATCTAAACCTTTATTTCCTCTATGAATGTATTTGTACCCTTCATAATCTTGGGAAAATCCGTCTACAATATCTATATCATGTTCATCACCTAGCATGTTTACTAGATGAGACCCGATAAAACCTAATCCGCCTGTTATTAAGATTCTCATATTATTTTTTTAATCCTTGAATTTAAGTCTTCTATATCAATAAACTGATGACAAGGGAGCTCTACTGCTCTATGATAGAAGTCATGTGCCCTCCGACAAGCGTTTGTATTAGGTTTAAACACAGATTTAGCTAGTATTTTTTGTGAATTCAATGCTTCTAATACCTTTTGTTTTTCATGTCTTTCAGGTAAAATTATAAATCTATGATAAATGTAATTTTCTCCGCTTAGAGTTTTATACGGAAGATTGTTTATATAGTAAGTAGCAACTTCGACTTTACGCGGTCTATACTGCATTTTCTCAATTAATTCTATATCTTTGTTTAGTACTGCTGCTGATATTGTATCAAGATATGACTTTGTACCTACACCTAATTCATTCGTTGTATGTGAGCAGATTGATTTAATTCTTTTATAGTCTCTTATATTATAGGTAGCAATAGCACCTCCTGCTCCTAAACATCCAGGTGACTTAGTAAAATCAAAAGAAAAACACACTGCATCAGAGTAAGTTCCTAGTTTGTATTTGTAAGGTTCTCCCATCGTAAATGATGGAGCTGCATCTTCAATGATTGCTACGTTATACTTAGCACATATATCCGTTAACTGTGAGACATCTACTAGTGTTCCAAAATTATGTACTACTAGAATAGCTGTGGGCTTAAATACTTCTATCTTATCAATCATGTCTTTGATATCAATATTACCTGTATCATCAATATCACAATATTCTACTTTTAACTTCATAAACTGTGGAGCATTAGTTACTGCACGCCAACCATATGCAGGTACTATCACCGTGTCTCCAGTTTTAGTATATAAAGAAAAGGCTATTTGTAGGGAATCTGTACAACAATTAGTAAACTGCCAATAAGGTATTTCAGTATGCTTTTTACAAGTTTCTTCTAATTGTTGATGTGCGGGAGAAGGGTCACGTCCGTCTTCTGATTGAAAAGGGTAATCCATTGCCTCTGCAATAGCTTTTAAATACTCAACTTTGTGAGCATCCATGCGATTTTTATGAGGTATACAGGAGATTGCTTTTGGCATTAGCCAATGTGTGCCTTTGTCCAATCTAGTGCGGCTTCAAAGCTTAACTTTGCGTTCTTATGTATTTTATGGGCATCATTCTTTAACAACATTAAACAAGGTAAACGATCAGGTTTTTTACACCATCTACGGAGTCTAGAATCACTTTCATCAGCGAACTCTGTTTCCAGTCCGTCAATCTCATTAGCAATTGCCGAAAGCTGATCTTTGATGTATTGTGTATTTATTGAGTTTGCAGAATGAGCAAACCCGATAAGTTTATGGGCCATTGATTAAGTCCTTCATCATTTTTATTTCTTGTTGAAGTATCTCTATAGTTTCGCGAAGCTCAGATATTTCTTGATGTAGATAACGTATGTCTCCACCAAGATCACTAGCAAGTTCATGAATCTGTGAGTGTACTTCTTTAATCTCAAATTTAAGTTGTTTTTCATCTATATACATTCTTACACTATACAAAAAGTTAATTTGATTGGCAACAAAAAACTTACTCAAGACTGATTTTAGTTGCTTACAGCTTAATTATCAGTTATTATTCTATATAACAATTAAGGAAAACACTTTATGCATAAACGACCAAATCTTTTCGAGGCACGTGCCTTTCTCTCTCAACATGCACCTGATATTATGGACGAGTATTCTAATCTCATCGACACACACGGTGAGTTTTTTGCAGCCCGTTATATTGTAGACATTGTTGATCACTATAATCATCTAAATCAAATAGGAGTAGTAAATGGTTAAAGCTAAACCACAACAGTTTGGAATGAATACAGGATATTCAAACTGGAGCGTAATGCGTACAATTCGTGAAGCAGAAAACATTGCACGATGGGCGCCTTGGAAAACTCATGAGTGGATGAATGACGCACAACAGCGATTAGATATTGTTAGAGCACCATATCATGAAGAGTATGATGCGGCAGTTAGTCGTATCAATTATCTTTGGAAGACAAATCGTTCTCATCGTTGGTATAATGAGCGTGATTTTTGGATGGACGGTAAAATTTCACGCCCACCAAAGATGTTAGAACCGCTTTTTGATATATAGTCAATCAATAAATTTATACTTGCACTTACCCTAAATTCATGCTAAAAATAAGGATATTAAAATGTATTTTAAACTCGTATCGAAGAACGCTTATAGAGACTTAGTACGTAATGCACGACGCATTTCGATTGCTGACATTAGTGAAACAGAAAAACGCGAAGCGTTCAAAGAGTTATATACTTTGCTGAAGCCTGGTCTCGGAGAGACAACGCAACAGCTTAACGCACAGCCAGCTTATGCAAAGCGTTGTGAACACTGGAACTCATCTACCATGCCTACAATCAAGCCTGTCAAAACTTCAAACAATCCTTGGCTACGCTTCAAACGTGAGTTTGTTGACGCTATGGACGCTACAACTGCGTCTCGGTCCATGCAGATTGCACTTGCTTGGTTCTATGCTGAAGCGCATCGTGACGACTGGATCGCATCATAAATTCACGCGAAGCGTGTGTCTAAAAGCGACCGGAGGGAGCTAGCCTATGCGTACTACAGATGCTAATAAACTTGTATGGAATATTCTCAAAGGTATGCCCATTGAAGTATTTGATGAAGAAGAAGGTGAAGTTTGGGAAAACGATACTTATGAATTAGTTTTACCACGCACTGAAGGAGATTTCGAGGGTACTCGAATGATAGGGTCAGCTAATATTGTTAACGCACTCAATATGATCAATCAAAAGATTGTAATTGAGAATGTTGCTAATGATGATATTATTGATAGCGCTGACCTTTCTTATAAGTTGTTCGCTGAAGTTTTAGAACACTTACAAGAAAAACACCAAATAAGAAAAATACCAACCAAAGTTAGATCAACATTTAAAGTAATAGAGGGAAATAATGGAACAAGCACTTAAGCAAGAATTAAGACGGGAAATCTCACGTATTGTAGATTTAATGGTTCAAGCAGAGTCACTTAGAGAATCAATGGCTGAACTTAAAAAAGATATTAAGAATGAATATGGAATTCCTGTAGCTACCATCACTAAGATTGCATCAATTGTTCGCAAACAAAATCTTGATGAAGAAGAAGAAAAGTGGGCAGAGATTAAAGAATACGTGGATGCGTGTTCCTAAAATACTAGTCACTGGCGACTCCTGGTCTGCTGGTGAATGGGATACCTCAATCAAGGGTTATGATATTAATTACCATGCCAGAGAGCATTCAATCTCTGAATATTTGTCTAATATGGGCAAGTACCATGTAATTCATTACCCTTGGCCTGGTCATGGCGACACACTAATACTCCATCACATATTTGAAAGACACGATTTAGCTGACATAGACTATATTGTTTATGTTAAAACTTGTGCTACGAGATCTTTTAATTATTTAGATTTAGATCAACACTCTACATGGTTTGAAGAAGAGAACATCCTTACTAAAATTACTTGGATGAATGACTCTACTTATATAGGTCTTCAACAAATAAAAGACAAGCTTATTCTATTAGGTGGTATTGAAAAAATACGATCTAGTTTTGAATGTTTTTATAAACTCCCCAGCATTACAGAATATTTCTATCCTGAGTTCCAAGATACAGAGTATTTTGGGGATATTAAGTACATCAAAGATATGCTAGATAAGGATAAGTGGGGTGGTAAATTTTTACTAGATAGTGCTGAAAGAAAGATTAAGTTTTGGAAAAAGCACCCAGAAATTTTTTATCCTGATGGAGCACATCCTAATCGTACAGCACATAAAGAACTAGCTAATCTTATTGATAAGCAACTCAGCCAATTTTAAATGACTTTTAAAACCTGCATGAGAATTATCTGGTGCAAGATCTTTATACTTTTCTAAATCAAGATGAAATTCAACATAGTCATCTGTTAATTCTTTTAATTGTGGTTGCAAATGTGGAAAACAACAATGATGAACAACAGGAATATTAGCTAATTTACACACTAGTATTTGTTTAGCTACAAAGGCAGACCATATTTTTTGAACTTCTTGTTGTTCTGAAAAGTATAGCATTCCAGCTGCGTGCCATGCTGCTTGGTGTTCGTTTGTCTTTTTTCTTCTATTATCTAACAGTTGTTCAGAGAATGACCAGTTTCTATAATACTTTTCATTTTGAAGAATATGATTTGCTACTAGAAAACCTTGTCTTATATTATTTCTAAAGTCCCAAACCTGCCACCTATACTCACTTGTATGACCGATTAGTATCAAATCAGGTTTCTTCTTGACAGCTTCTTCAACTTGTGTTGTAATAAGATATTCAGAAGCACCGCTTTGTGCTAAATTTATTAAACTACTTTTTAACTTTTTACTTACAAGATTAGGATAAGATTGTAATTTATCTTTTAAACCTTCTCCCTCAGTAAAACTATCACCACAGGCTATAATATTCATGAGTCAAGAAATCTTTGTTGTAGGCAATTCATGGTCAATTCCTTCAGATGAGGCACCAATTCCAGTGTTTGATATTCTTGGCCTTAAACAACGTTGGGAAAATCCTGGAATTACTCTAGATGCACAAGCAGAATACATTATTGACAATGATTTGACAAGTAAATTTAAAGTTATATGGTTAATTGGGCATCACCATAGAGCAGACCCAAGAGGAAATGGTGACTATTTACTACCTTATCATTGGGGCCACGGAGATGTATGGGGTAAATTAGTACAAGATCTTTGGTTTAATAAGATTACTAAACAAGCTTGGTATTGGCGTACTAATGCTTTGTTTTTAAAAGCAGTGTTAGGTACAGCAAATCCTGATAATTTAATGCTT
>Ga0181409_1000596_pt1 | contig 14059 bp, 12 predicted proteins | sample 32SPOviralmetaG_FD_130138 | JGI IMG/M metagenome (GOLD analysis project Ga0181409, IMG submission 130138) | Marine viral communities from the oligotrophic San Pedro Time Series (SPOT) site, San Pedro Channel, CA, USA - 32 SPOT_SRF_2012-05-30 | ecosystem: Environmental > Aquatic > Marine > Strait... | reverse complement strand
TCCTAAATATCGATGAGATTTTTTTTTCGTGTTTTTTACGCACTATTTTGGCTGCATACTTAGAACTTTCCAGTAGCAAAAAGTTTTCTTGGCTGCATATATGCAGTCAGAAATATTTTGTGGCGCATATGAGTGACAAAATATTTTTTATTTTACTATAAGAATAATTCATTACGATAAATGCTTTGAAAAATCAATGTTGAAATAATTATTATTTATCAAATGATAAAAAGTTATTCGTTATTTATATTCATAATGTTATATTTTTTTGCTTGATATTTTCGAGATGAAGATTTTTCTTATGAGAGTTAAGTTTTTTATAATTTCTTTGATGTTTTATTATAATTTATTTTTTTTCTCATTTTTGATGTTTTTTTTTCATTTTATTTAGTTTTTACAAATTTACAACGTTTATTACAATATTACAACTTGTATTACTAACATTACACCAATAATACAATATTACTTACAAAATTACAATTTGTATTACAAATTTACAAAAATATTTACAAAAATTTAAATTTAAAGATAAATAGTCGTTATTTTAGATAATGAGTGAAATTGTTGTCAAGAACGAGAAAATTGTAAATTTTTATAAAAAAAATGAGTTTTTGCACTTTGAAAGTGTTAATTTGATAGTTATTGACTTATTGGAGCAATTAATGAGTGGAATGAACTCAAAATTAACATCTGGAGTAAATTCTCAGATTTTATCAGATGTTGGAGAACTTAAATCAAAAATATCTATTTTATCAGATTCTTTGAATAAATTGAACACTGATATATCAAATTCGTTCTATATTAAACTACAAGAAGCAAAAAAGGAATATATTGATGATGTTAAAAATATAATGGAATCTAGCTTTTCTCATAATAGTGAAAAAATAAATAATCAATTGAATCAAAATACTAGTCAATTGATCGATAAAACAACTATTTTGTTTAATGAAGTTCTCCCAAAGAATTCAGAATCTCAACAAACTTTTTTAAAAGAAACAATCAACTCTTTTCAAAAGTCTCTTAATGAAGATATAAAAAAAATCTTAGACTCATTAGATAAAGATGCTTCTTTCGATGAATTTATGAAAAGTTTCGATAATAAATATAATCAATTTATACAACCCTTTCACGGAATAATTAATGCTTCGGAAGTAAGAATTCAAAAGGACTTAAATGATTTAAAAAAAAATCAAATGTCCGAATTTTTAATAAAAGATATTTCAGATTATTTTGGTAAATATAAAAATTCTAGTTACAAAGGTCAACTTGGAGAATTGCAACTTGAAACTATATTGAATCAAATATTTCCATCCAGTGAAATAATAAAAACAACATCGGTTAAAGCTGCTGGAGATTTCAGAATTAATAGAGAGAACTATGATTCATTAATTATTGAAACGAAAGAATATGATAGAAATGTCACATTAGATGAAGTTAAGAAATTCATCAGAGATATAGAAGAGCAAAAGTGTCACGGTTTATTCCTTTCTCAAAATAGTGGTATAACATCAAAACAAAATTTTCAAATAGATATGAATAAAAACAATATATTAATTTATATTCATAATGTGAAATACGATCCAACAATCATTAAAATGGCAATTGATGTAATAGACAATCTTTCTGAAAAATTCAACTTAATTGAGAACGAAGACGAAATAGAGTATGCTATTTCAGATGACGTATTAAAAGAAATAAACAAAGAATATTCTATATTTATAGATAAAAAACTTTATCTTATTGAAAGTATAAAAGAAAACAATAAAAAAACATTAAATCTTATAGAAGATGTGAAATTTCCTTGTTTATCAAAATTTCTTACTCAAAAATGTGGAAATATTTTAAATAATGAGAACCAAAAAATAATATGTTCTATTTGTAATAAGTTTGAAGCACAAAATAATAAATCACTTGCTGCTCATCAACGCGGGTGTAAAAAAAGAATGCAAATTAAAAATGAAGATAAAATTATTATAAATACAAATAATTAAATATTTTATTGTGTTTTTTAATCATTATTTTTATACGAAAACCATAATATCAATATTAAAAAATTACAGAAAGCGGATAAGCTCATAGAGGTTGATAAAAATAGATCATCAACTAATACACCATATACAATATATAATACATCACTTGTACTGTGTAAAGCAAAAAAATATGGATTGAGATCACGTACCTTCTTGGTTGTAATAATTTGATGTAATTGAGGTAACGATGTAATAAAACATATGCTACCTGCTATATAAGCTATTATATAAGAATCACTCATATAATAGATTGTAAATGTATGTTTAATATTTGTTTAAGTAAATATATTAAATATTGAAACATATATTCATTGGGAAAAACTAATACAACTTTTCAAAATATTCAATAACACTATTTCGAAATGTAAAATTATATACGTATCTAGGATCTAATCTATATTTAAAAATGATAGCATCATTTCCCCATTTTTTTATTGTGTCATTTTTACAAACATCAACGCCAGTATAAGGGAATGCTATAATTTTATCGGCATGAGATAAAAAACTGGCCCAAAAACAAAATGTACTATTTGATGTTATTATTGTTTCTGAATTGATTAGTGTAGTCAAGTCATCTTCTACTGAGTTTATATTATAAATTGGATTTTTTCCTAACTCTTTTATTTTGTTAATTAATGTATTCATATATGTTTTTTCCCAATCTTGCTTTAACACATCACAAATAATATAAACATCATTATACTTTTGACAATATTTTTTAATACAGTCTATATAATAATCTGTACTTATTATCAAGTGACGTGTGTGTGAATCGTAATAATCATCCAATCTAATGTGCAATGTTAAAATATTTTTTTTTTCACGTTTTAAATCAAAATATGATAATACTTGTTCTCTATTTTCAAAGAAAATGTTCTCATATTGAAATAAACCGTCAAAAATATAAATCCCTTCACCATTATATTGAAGTTGTTCATCCTTTTTGTAGATATTATCATTAATTGTATATGTTTTCAAATTACTATTTGGTTCTCCGAAATACATAGGTGGTTTTAATTTTAAAAATTTATACTTAATTTCTCCCTGTAAATTTAAATTATGTTTTTCAGCAAATATTCGTGCAATCAAATATGTGAAAAGCTGGTTACCAAATCTCGCATATAACTTTAAGCGAACGTAACCATTACAAATCGATGACATTTATTCTTTAATATAGAATAAATATCTATATTAAATTTTATCATTATAATAAATATATGGCCATTCGTTTTACCGAGTGTATATTAATCTGTTAATAAATTTGTAATATAAATAATTATATTTATATTAATTTAAAATATTGGTTGACCGGATACAAACTCTTGAGCAATAAATCCAGCAACACCAATCATCGCTAGTCGACCATTATTTAATTCTTTGTTTTGTTTTTCTTCTGGATACTCTTTAGTTGTGAAATATTGTCCTGGAACTGCATCAGGCTTCAAATTAAACTGAGTGTCTTCTTTAAAAGGATTATCATATACAGCTAAAATTCGGTTTCCTTCATACATTGCAAACAACCAAACAGCAAACATTTGAGTATTTGTATCTGCTAATCTAAGTGAATTAATTGCTGGTTGCTTGGTAAAAATATCCAAAAATGGTAAAATCAATGATGCAATCATAGCTACTCTACCGTGTTGTAATTCAGCTTCTCTGAATCGTTTCATCGTTTTTTCATCAGATCTTGAAACAAATCCAATTGGATCGAAAAATCCTAAAGGTGGTGTATCACCAACTAACTTAAACGATGACTCTTTTACTTCATCAGACATTAGTAAGCTAGTTCTAAATGTTGGCTTAATTTTTAATGTGAAGCCGGATACCGCAGCAAAAAATGATAGCAAAATAATAAAAGATCCCTTCATTATACTATAATATAGTAGCAATCTTTATATATGTTCAATTATCTAACTTATTAATTAAACATATTTTCATTTATTTAAGGATTAGCTGTTGGTTGTTGAGCGACTGGAGCATTTTGTGCTTGTTGGTTCATTAATTCTTCAGAAGAAACAATTTCTTCAGAAATAGATTTAATGCGACTCAAACATCTTCCAGAGAACTTCTCGTTCATTTCTAAAAACTTACCTAATCTGGTAATATATCCATCAAATTCTAATGTTAATTTTTGTTTTTGAGATTCTAAATTCATAATTAAATTTCCAACATTGAAACCTCGTTTTTCTTTTTCGGTCGCGCCAGCAATGCGAGTATCGAATGTTCCAATATCGTCAGCAAGCTCCCTTAAATTAGCAGTTACACAATTAATTAATGCAAAAATTTCATTCATATCATAACGAGCAGTTGGATCTGGAATTTCAGCTGGTTCTCCTTCAACTGGATTACCATCTGCGTCTAAATGCGCAGGGTTTTCAATAGTAGGAGGAGGATATGGACGCATATTTCTGAACTTGCGTTGCTTAATTTGATCACGTGTAAAATTAGCGGGAATATCTTCAATAGATAAAGCATCTTCAATTATACCATCACAATATTGATGTAAGTCACCATAAAGCTTCTTAATATAAACTGCTTTCATATGAACGAAAAAATCCAAATCAATTTGTAAAGAATCTTTTTGAAATCCAAGGGTGTCTAGAGAACTTCCTACATCGTAACCTCGGGCTTTATCAGCTAACATTTCACCCTCAAAATCTTTAATAGAAAGAATATCACTCTCTAAGTTTGTAATATATTTATCCATTTCTGTATATTTGGCATTGGTGTTATTTAATATTTCATTGTAAGTATCCGCGGCAATTTTGTCGCGAAGTGCAGAATCAGTAGGACGAATGGCCGTCATTATACTTAATCATATCATTTTTTTTTTATATAAAAAAATAATTCAAAATATTTTACAACAGCAACAATATTTTTTTTCTTCATAAATAATACGCAATTGTAAATAAAAAAATAATTCTAATGTAGATAATGTAGTATATAAATCTAAAATTTCTGGACTCGCAGTCCAGCGCCGTCTAAAAAATGCAATATATCATTTTTTAATGATTTTATTTTACGCATCTTTTCAGCTAATTCGCAACATTCTTCAGATTTTACTAATTCTTCATATTCTGTTGTTTCCATTTCCAAGTTCTTATTTTCATCACATAGTTTTTTTAAATCAGTTGTTATTTCTTCTAAAGCTGAAAGTTCATTACTTATCCTATTATTATTATCTTTTACAAAATCTTTGACTTTTTGTGATTGTTCTTCAACATTTTCATCTTTTAATAATTTATTTAATGACAATTGTTCTTGATACTCCACATTCAATGTATCAATAAAAACATTTGTTTCGTATGAATTATATGATGGTAACTGATCTAAAATATTAGCTGGTTGTTCTTTAGTGTGAGTAGCGTCTTTAATATATTTGTCGCGTAGTGAAGTAAAGGACATTATAATATATAATAGATTTTATTGAAAAATATATTACACAATTGTTATAAATTACTCCATAATAATATTTTTCCAAAGATCTACTGTATTCTTTAATGATTCCTTTGGATTTCCAATATTTGGATTAAATTCACATATATCTAAATTTACTACTTGTTTATCTACTATATTTTCTAAAACATGTTTTGTTTGTTCCAATAATAATCCATTTTCAACGGGAGTACCAGTTGAAGAAATAAAACTTGGATCCATTGCATCTACGTCAAATGACAAATGTATTGGATCAGTTTTTACAAAATCTTTAATTTTCTTTATTGCTAATTCCGGATTTGTATTTAACTCATGCGCACGAATTACAGGAACATTTAAAGATTTTATTAAAATGCTCTCATATGGATCCAAATCTCGTAGTCCAATATACATTAGATTATCAAAAGTTAAAAATGTTTTTATGAAATCAGGTTTGTTATGTGATAAACCTGATAAATACGATAAAACCATTCCATGATAATTTTTTGTAGGTGAACTTGCATAGCTATTAATATCTCCGTGTGCATCAAACCATAAAAACTTTGGATTTTTATATGTGTTTAATGTGTAAGCACCAGTTGCAATTGTTGTCGAATGGTCTCCTCCTATATTTATTCTAGCTCCTTTAATATTCACGTTTTCTTCATATATTGAATTTAAATTATTTAATAAACTATGTCGCGCTTTTACCTCAAATATTGGTATATCTTTATTTAAAAAATTTTTTAATTGAGTTGGTCCCTCTTCTACACCAATTTTCTTTTGTCCTAAGCGATTATGTGAAAATATTGCACTCGTAAAGATATTTCTAAACATTTTTATTATATTAATATATTTTTATTGTAGTAATAACGTTTTAATTATTAATTTTTATCTTTTACTAGAAAATAGGGCAAAGCTTCATAAATAGTCTCTATTATAATTACTTTAAAATTTTCATCTTCTGGATTTTTTCCATCTTGTACCAATAAATCATAATCAAACGTATTGTCCTTTGGTATTAATGCCTTTCTTATTCCTGCTTTTTTTGCTCCGACTAATTTTGCTTCTAACCCACCGATAGGTAATATATTTCCTAATAAATCTATTTCACCTGTTATTGCTATGTTTTGATTAATGTATTTATTACACAAAAAGCTGTATATTGCTATACAAATAGCTCCTCCTGCAGATGGACCATCCTTTGGCATTCCTGTACTTGGACAATGTATATGTAAACCTCCTTTCATATCTTCTTTATTAAAGTCTGATATCTCTTTTGAAACTAGGTTTATTGCAATTGTTTCTGCACATCGCATCGATTCTTTCATTGTATCGCCTTGTGTCCCTGTTAATACCAATGTTTTACTTGTATAAGATTTTTCTACTTGTATTGGCAATATTCCTCCTAATCCATAAGAGTTTGCATACATACCATTTATTTGGCCTATTACTGGTTCTAATGTTATTGATTCTCTTCGTACTTTATTTTTATGTTTAAATACTTCTTTAATTAAAAAATGATCTATTATCAACTTTGTGTCTGGATTGCATAAACGACGTAAATTTAATTCTTGTATTAATGATTCCAGTAATTTTTTTAATTGACGTGCTCCTGCTTCAAAAGTATAATCACATATTAAGCTATCTAATTCATCATCACCAATTTTGATTTCGTGTGGTTCCAAGTCGACTAATCTTGTTATTTGAGGTATTAAATGTTTCATTGTGACGATTTTTTTATCACTAATAGATAAAGGCTTTGTTTCTATAATAGTCATTCTATCTAATAGAATTGGATCTATTTTACTTCTATCATTAAATGTAAATACCATCAATGCTTTTGATATATCCAAAGGAACTCCCTCGAAATATTTATCATAAAACTCATTATTTTGTGTTGTATCAGTTATATGAGTTAAAATGCTACTTACTTCTCGACCATTTTCGGTTTTACTTACTTTATCTAATTCATCAAATAATATTATAGGATTCATACACTGACAATCCATCAAAATGTCAACAATTCTTCCCCATGTAGACCCTTGATAAGTAAATCCGTGACCAACTAATGTTGATGCATTTGACGAACCACCTAATGGTATAAATCCTACAGGTCGAGGTTTTCCTTGATGATCAACCAAACAATTAGCTAATCCACTTTTAATTAATGTTGTTTTACCATTACCTGGCGGACCTTCTAATCCTAAAACAATGCCAGATTGACCACCTGATATCCATTGAGCCAATAATCTCTTTAATTGTGTTTTTACCAAATCGTGGCCGTGAACATATTTTTCAAATATTTCCTGTACCTTTTCCAAATATCTTTGTTGTTTTTCTCGTGCTTTTAAAATCTTATTAATAGCGCCATTGCAAAATTCAGAAGTATCTTTATTTTTTAATAATTCTTCAAATAATTTTATAAAATTATTACCATATGAATTTTTATGTTTTGGAAATAGCTTTACAAAATCTTCATATATTTTTTTTCCAGGATCTTCCAAATCTAATTCACTTTTAATATTTCCAAAGGGTATTTTTAATATACCATCCAAATATTTTTGTGCTTTTGGAGCAGTATCCGAAGAACCGTTTACTGTTTTTAATTTTTCATATGCTTTTGATTTTATTTTATCATCTGCTTTCATTCCTGATATTCTAAACTCGTAAGGTAATTTCTCTACATCTATTTTTGTTTGAGGAGAAGATGTTCTATAAATATTTATTTTGTTTTGTAAATCCAAATCTAAATATTTTTCAGGAAAAGACCTTTGTTTAAATAAATAATTAGCTAGGTCTACTAACTTTAATTCTAATAAAAATGTAATAAAATCTACTTTCATATATTCATTTAAAAAATCATATTCACCAAATACAAGACTATAATCTGCATTTTTATAAAAATTATATTTTTCGCGAAAATGCTTTATTCTATTTGTTAATTGTCTTACATCGTAAATTAAAAAATCTCTATAACTTATTGCATTCACATAAGGCTGCACGTCTTTTTTTGTTAGATTATATTTATTTTTCAAATCATCATATAAAATATACAAGGGTAATTGATTTCGATAAATTCGTAGTTTATCTGCATCAACTAATCCAAAAATGCGGACAGAAAAAGTAAGTTGTTTAATCTCAACTGATAATCCATATAATTTTCCATCTAATTCAGGTAAACCAGGACGTATTGGAGAAATATTAAAACTTGCTTGCTTATTTTTTTCCATAATTACTTGACAGTTAAGTGGTTTTATATTATATTTATAAACACTATAATCAATCAAGCGAACGAATGTTTGTTCATTAGATTGAATGACTTTTCCTATTTTAACATCTAAATGTAATTCATTTAATGTGCAGTCAATATTAATAAAACCATTTTCTTTAACCATAACTTTCCAATAGTCATCTATATAATTTAATACTTTATTATGTATACGTAATGGTAAACATGATACTTCTTCTATCATTTTTAAAAAACGTTTTATTCTAATTATTTTTTTTATTTGTAATAGCTTTTCTAATGTAGTATCTAATATATGTGTGGTCATAACAGCTAACTTTTCTTTAAATATCTTTCTTCTATTATAACTTTGTATTAACGGTTTCAACAAAATTATAATTTCGTCCATAATAAAATATGAGTATATTATTTATTTCTATTATTAATTATTTAAAAATTAATGTAATTACTAAGTATAATGAATAAATTTATTTTCAGCAAAGTAAAGCAATTAGTTCCAAAAATATCTTCCACAGAATTAATTGCACTTAGAAGTGGCAATACTTCAATAGATAGAAGTATATTAAATGGAGATATTGAATATCCAACAAAAAAAAACATACCTAATAAGTTAGCAGAAAGCAAATTAAATACCTTATTTTCTATGCACGATAAATCTAAACTATATCCCAATTCAGATAATAACAAAATAATTTCTTGGCTTGCTACAAATAAGTTTTTTAGCTTTATTATTGATGAAAAATATGGTGGAAATAAATTATCAGTGAATGAATTATCTAATGTATTAACAAAAATTACTAGTTTTGATCCTGGATTAGGTGTTGTTGCAATGGTACCAAATTCGTTAGGTCCTGGAGAACTAATAAGTATATACGGTACTGAAAAACAAAAGAATCATTATTTACCAAAATTAGCAGCAGGTGAATTTATTCCTTGTTTTGGATTAACTGGACCAAATAACGGTTCGGATGCAACTGGAAAAATAGATACTGGAAAAATTATTTCAAAAGAAAATAAAAAATACATAGAAGTTGAGATAAACAAAAGATATATTACATTAGCCCCTGTAGCAAATTTAATGGGCCTTGCATTTAATTTAAAAGATCCAAATGGATTATTAGATGAAGGTTCAGAAGGAATAACCGTTGCACTTGTTGAAAGAAATACGTGCGGTCTTATTCAAGAAACGCACCACAATCCGTTAAATGCCGGTTTTCCTAATGGAACATTAAAAGGTAATCTATTAATTCCTCTTGAAAATATTATTGGCGGTGAAAAAAACGCTGGTAACGGATGGAAGATGTTGATGGAATGCTTGTCTGCAGGAAGAGGTATTTGTTTACCAGCTACAGCAAACGCAAGTAGTAAAGCTGCTAGTTTTGGTATGTATCATTATATTAAAATTAGAGAACAATTCAATATGCCACTTGAAAAAATGGAAGCCATTCAAGAAAAATTTAATAAAATTATTTTAGATACTTGGATCATACAATCTTCGGTTTTAATGACAAATGATATTTTAGATAACGGAGATTCACCTGCAGTAATTAGCGCTATTATGAAACAACAATCAACCGAACGTGCTAGAAACGTTTTAAATCAAGCAATGGATATTCATGCAGGTGCAAGTATATGTTTAGGTTATAGTAATTTTCTAGAAAAATTTTATAGATCAGCTCCAATTGGAATAACTGTTGAAGGATCTAACACACTTACAAGATCACTTATTATATTTGGACAAGGACTCAACAAAAGTCATCCGTATATATTTCCTGTTTTAAATGATATTCTGAATAATGATGCTAATTCGTTTAAAGAGAACTTTAATGAAATTTTAAATCACAGTATACTTTTATATTTAAAATCATTTTCTTTGTCATTTTCAAAAACACTAGAACAGCAAGTTGTAAATTTCGCTTGTTTAACTAATTTTGTTGCATTAAAAGGAGGATCAATTAAAAAAGAGCAAATGTTATCTGGAACAATGGCCGATATCTTTTCTAATCTATATTTGGCGCAAAGTGTTTTGTATTATGAAAAAGATAAAAAAGCTAGTGACAAATTAACAAACTATATTGTTAATCATTTAATGAATGAAAATCAAAAACTTATTAACGAAGTTGTTGATAACTTAGGTTTTGAAAAATACTTGTTATTGCATTTGAAAAAATCAGTTAAATCGATCAATTATAAAGAAGAAAAAGATATATTTAATGAAATTATGAAAAATCCTAATATTATTGATTGTATTAAAGAAAATATTCACATTGAAGGTGTTTTTAAAGATATGGAAGATGCATTATTATTAGATAAAAATAGTGAAGAATATAAAATATTGAAAGATAAAATTATAAACGTTGGTGAATATAATAATTAATTACCACGGAATAGATATACCTAACAATTCTTCTAATTCCTTTGTTTTTGGTTTATATAAATCATCTAGTTTTTTATAAATTTCCGGATCAATAGTATTATCATAATGACCTTTGTTTTTATGTTGAAAATCAATAGTTAATTTAGGAATTTCTAGAAAATCAAAAATCTTATTTAATTCTTCCTCGGGATTTGTCCAAATATTTTCTGAAATGATAATGTGAACATTTTTTTTATCAACATATTCGAACAATCTTTTAATACTATCTACATAAAATCCTCTTTTTAAATAATGTTTTCTAGCTCGAACAAAAGCGGTTTCTTCTTCAACATTTAATAATGTAATTTGCTGTTCTATTGCTTCATTAAATGTTCTATATTCTCGCTTATGTCTAAACAACATACTATGTGCAGATTTTGCTCTTAAAATGGGATTTCTTAATATTATTAAAAATTTTGTATCTGGATTATATTTTAAAATGTTAGTAATAGATTGTTTATTATATAAATATAGAGGTGTGCATTCGCCATTATATTTTACATCTTTTATTAATGGACCATATTTTTCATATGGATCTAAATCAAAATCAAATACATGCATTTCTCTTAATATAAAATTAATATCAGAATGATTATTTAAAACATTTTTTAAGGTTGTTGTACCACATTTTTGTTCACCCAAAATCAACAAATTAACTTTATTCATTTATTATATTATGTATTAATATAATAAATATTAATATATGAATAGAAATACTAAATCTAAATTTGATGGTAACTTTATTGAACTTGGCTCAATTAATATTGATAACATTAAAAAAATAGTTGAAGAACATAAAGATACATTTTGTCATCCAAGCTGGAGAGGGCCAACACATAAAGATGTAAAAGTAATTTTACTTGCATATGAAAATCGTGGAATTATTCCTTTGCGATCTCCACCAAATGAAATTGTGGAACATAACATTGATATTAAAAAAAAAATTCAATTTGAACTTGATGAACTCAAACAATTGGGTAAAAAATATCATAATTATGATCATTTTGTTATTGCTAGAGCACTTTTAACGAAATTACTACCAAATGGTGAAATCCCTCCACATCGTGATAGAGTTGCATTTATTCTTGAAAAAGGTCATAGAATTCACATTCCTATTATAACTAATGATAATGTATCTTTTAGTGTTGGTGATGAAACCAAAAATTTGAAAGAAGGACATGTATATGAAATTAACAACGGAAGAACCCATTCTGTTAAAAATGAATCAAATGAAGAGCGAGTTCATTTAATCATAGATCTATTAGATGAGAATCTTATGAATATTGATGACGATGATGGCGATTATTAAATTTTGATAATAAAAAAACAATATAAAAATATTATTTATATTATTTTAAAGTATGCGTGAAACTGCTAAGCAACATATTTCTCTTGTAGTTTGTGGTCATGTGGATGCCGGAAAATCCACTACAACTGGTCATTTGATTTTTAAATTAGGCGGTATTTCTGCTCGTGATATGGAAAAGCTTCAAACTGAAGCAGATCAACAAGGAAAAAGTTCATTTGCTTTTGCTTATTATATGGATCGTGATAAAGCAGAACGTGAGCGTGGTGTTACTATTAATTGCACTACAAAAGAATTCTATACTGAAAGCTATCATTATACTATTGTTGATGCACCTGGTCACAGAGATTATGTTAAAAATATGATTACTGGAGCTGGATGTGCAGATGCTGCATTGTTATTGGTACCTGCTGCTACGGGTGGTTTTGAAACTGCCATTGCTAGAGGTGATCATTCTACTGGCGAAATTCAAGGACAAACTCGTCAACACGCCAAATTGTTAGGTCTTCTTGGTATTGAGAAACTTATTGTTGGTGTAAACAAGATGGATTCATGTGATTGGTCTGAACAGCGTTTCAATGAAATTAAAGAAGAAATGACAAAAATGATTACTGCTTCCGGATTTAAACCAAAGCAAGTTGCTTTTATTCCATATTCTGGATATGAAGGTGAAAATCTTGTAGAAAAAACAGATAAAATGCCTTGGTATACTGGATGGAAGGCTAACTTAAATAAAGATACTGTTGTTGAAGGATTTACTTTATATGATGCTCTTGAAAAGTTGGTTAAACCACCAAAGCGATTTCCTGATAAAGATGTTCGTATTCCTATTAACGGTATTTACAAAATCAAAGGTGTAGGTGATGTTATTACCGGTCGTATTGAACAAGGTACATTAACTGCAGGTGATGTTATTCGTGTTGTTCCTCGTGGTTTAGATGGTTTAAAAATATTTAGTATTGAAATGCATCATAAAACTTGGCCTGATGCTAAACCTGGCGATAACATCGGTATGAATATGAAAGGTTTGGATAAAACAAATATGCCAAAAGTTGGTGATATTATTACTTTGCAAAAACAGGCATTATGTGAGCCAGTTGAAAGCTTTATTTGTCAAGTTGCTGTTCAAGAACATCCTGGTCAATTAAAGCGTGGATTTTCACCATTAGTTCACGTGCGAACCGCTAAGTCTGCTTGTAAAATGACAAATATTGTTTGGAAAATGAGTAAAAAAACAGGAGATCAAAAGATAGATAATCCTGACTTCTTAGAAAAGGGAGAAAATGCAGAAATTGAATTTGTTCCTCAACAACCCATTTATTTGGAAACATTTGATCAATGTGCAGGTTTGGGACGTATTGCTGTCATGGATTCGAATCAATTGGTTATGTTAGGTAAAGTAATAAGTGTTAAATATAAACCTTATAAAAAATAAAAATAATATATAATAATGATATTAAACCTTTTTTATATTGCGGTATTTGGAGTTGGTGAATGGTATGTTTTATATACTTGCGGATATTATGATGATGAGTGACCTTCAGGTTCAATTTCAGAAAATTTTGTACAACAGCAACACTCATAACATTTTCCACAAAAATACATAATACATAAACAAGGAAAGCATAAATAATTCTCACAAT
>Ga0181409_1000595_pt1 | contig 14066 bp, 9 predicted proteins | sample 32SPOviralmetaG_FD_130138 | JGI IMG/M metagenome (GOLD analysis project Ga0181409, IMG submission 130138) | Marine viral communities from the oligotrophic San Pedro Time Series (SPOT) site, San Pedro Channel, CA, USA - 32 SPOT_SRF_2012-05-30 | ecosystem: Environmental > Aquatic > Marine > Strait... | reverse complement strand
TGCAATGACAGTACCCGTTGCGTTCTTTGCGGTCAGTGTGAACTCCAGAAGACGCTGACCCTTTGTAATGTCGACAGCAGAAGGCTTTACTGACGTACCAGGATCAAATGTTGCCACACCGACTGCACCCGCATTGACAGCTTCCGTTACTAATGCTGTACCCAAAACTGAAGCAAAATCCGTAGCAATACCCTTGTGCGATGCATAATTACCTATTGTAAGACGGATTAGTTGATCTTGTACATAAGTTGTGGATGAAGACGCTGTGCGCAAACGAATGATACGGTTTGTATTGTCGATGTGGTACAGGTTGTTGAACATAGTGAAATTTGTCAAAGAAATGCGGATGATCTCCCCGTCGCGTGCCTCTACACTTTCTCCCTCCATATGCACATGGACATCGTCGCCTTTCGAGTGACCATGACCAATAGCCGAACTGTTTTCAGAGTCCAGAAACAGATTGAATGTATTCACGATATTCTGACTCTCGTAGCGTGAAGTCTGGAGACTCATTGTGTTTTACTATTATGTATACAATTTTTTTCTGCGTGTTTCCGCTGATTGTCGTTGTGCTTCCTCATATAAATGCGAACGGGGATCGTTAACAGTAAAGTGTTTTGGCGGATTAGTATCACACTTTACCATTATTTTTTGCAGCTCGTCTTCATCAGTGTTCTTACACAAGTCATAGACCCATTCCGCCCATGTAGGATTCACCGTCGGCCACAATTCAGCCATCTGCTTCAATGCAAGTTTTTTGATTGCCTTTTGGTCTTCAGTGTAGTTGAACGGGTTGGCTTCCTCTTTTCGGGACATACCCGGTACAGCGATGGGTGCAGCCATTTTACATTGTAGCAACATTTTTTTATTCGTCGTCGCTAGCACCCTCACGAATTGCCTCCATGTGTGCCTCCTGTGAGTAACCCATGATTCTCGATATAAACGACGACTGGTCTGGGATGACACCCTGTGATCTTGCAGCAGCATCTGCGCGTGCAATCATTGCCAAAGACTCCTTGTCACCTTGGTACTCTTTGTTTAATTTTGAAAGAACCTGTCCGTGGTTCTGGAAACCTTCCAATGCGCCACGCGCACCGAACCCAGATGGGAATACGACTTTGAGAACATTTTCCATATCTTTTCCCTCAGCAAGGTTGGCAATCATCGCACGACTCGGTGGTTCCATAAACGACTTTGCAATCTTAAACTCTTGGTCAAACTGACGCATACCTTGACGACGATTCGATTTACCAAGAGTAAGTTCCGCTGGAACATACATAGTGTCTGCAGAAGACAGTGCAGACGACGACGCTACAGATGTCGCATCATCTTCGCGTCGTTTCATTCCAAATGGAATATGCGTATCCTTTAGGGCGACAACATAACCATCTTCTAGGTCTTTGGGTACATTCGTCGATCCGAGTTTTTCACGGTAGTTGTACACAGCATCCATGAACGCCTCCTGATGACGGGAGGGTGCAGCAACGGTCGCAAAATTTGACAAGTCGTTTATCGGAAACCGTGCGAAATCTGTGTAAGTTTTCGTTTCTAATGGGGGCTTTATCCCCTTGAACATGTTAGATTGTATATGAACAGCGTGCATTGCTTTCTGTACCATAATATCCGGCGGAAAGAATTCTGGACAATGATGTTTGATGCTCACATCGGACATTACACCTACTCGTGCGGACATTGTGTGTTTTACTTATTAGTGGACATTTTTTTTGCCGGTTCCGGAATCAGGAACTCTGAGAAACGACGACGAAACATGCTGGGGTGGTTTTTCTTGCGATGAAGATCTATTGAAAGGAATTCGTGGTTTTCCCCATCCCCAATCGCTTCTTCATACACTTTCATGAAAGTTTCCGGATCTATTTCGCCCGCGACACTCTCCGCAACATCAATTAACTCTCCTTTGTCTTTTGTGCGGAAAAGCAACAAAGAAGTGCATTGGTTGCGAATAACCTTGTTTAAACCTCCTGTTTGCGCCTTGAACGATTGAATTAGAAAGAAAAGTGATACACCGATGCTCCCACCCTCATTTAGCTGCCCAAGATGACGCGAATAAGTAGACAACGCGTTTAGCTTCCTTGGACGAGAATATAGACCACTTCCTAAACAATCATCGAATACGACAGCAATGCGTGGTTTTTCACCGTTGTAACGATGCGTAGGTTTCATGAAATCACGATCCGAGAAGAATGCGATCATATCCTCCTCGTCAATAGGCATGTGATCAGAGTTTATCGCCCTCATGAGTTTTTTGTAACGACGCATCTCATCCTTGTACCGTTCCAAGTCTTTTGCTTCATCGTTTACCAGTTGTTTGATCTTATCTACAACATTAGGGTCATCACAGTCCTCAAAGATATCGTCTTCAGAGATTTTGAGACGGGAAAGGATTTCCTTATTACTCTTCATAGTTGGAGACACGAAAACTATTCGATCGTACTTCATTTGCTCCAAAAGAGACACCAATGCCGTCGTTTTTCCACTGGCGCGCTTCCCGATGATAATACAGACCTGATGCATCTTGTACATGTTGGGATCGGTAGGATACTCACCACTCGTCACTTTGGGTGGGACGATATCGAGTCCGTTCAGTTTTTGAGTGCGCATCACTTTTATTCTATCCGTGTAATAAAAAACATGACTGGCGTCGTCTGTCCCATAGAGTGTGTGAAAAGTGGATGCGATGACCCTCCCGACTTCTTGACCCGTCATGGTGCATGGTTGTTGACTGTGATAGCAAGTTTTTCGGCTGCGATGGGTGTGTGTTTGACATACATGTTGCGTTCGCGTTGTCGTAACATTCGTACACCATGTGTGTCTTGTGATAGAGATGTCTTGGCACTCGAACCAAATCAAGTAGAGATCACCGCTACTTCTTCGACGGGGTCGACTTGACCTCCTCCAATTTTTTTACGAGAAGTTCGATCATACGGAGAAGCTCTTCATTGTCGGGAATCTTGTTTTCGTTGATGTCCGTCTTGCCTCCGCAGAACTTTAGAATCCAGTTCCACATGGTTTTTAATATGGGTATACAATAAAAAAGATGGAAACTGATGGATACGAACATGCTGTCGTCTCCGATGCCGCCTACAACTTTTACGAAAAAGGGGAAGAATACGCACAGGACGAGCTTGATGATTACTTGGAGGGGTATACGATCGATCCCGAATACAGTGATGATCACGCAGTCACCATTTTACGACCAGACGGTAGCGCCATCATCGGGTACAGAGGGACTGATCCGTACAATATGTACGACATCGGTGCGGACACCCTTATCCTTTTCGGATCACACCGTCAAAAGTCAAGCGTCATACCCTACACACGATTTCAACGCTCCGATGACTTCTTTCGGTCTGTAAATCAGAAATATGATGTAAAGAGTGTATCGGGACATAGTCTTGGTGGAGCTATTGCTGATTATGTTGCACGACACAACGACCTTCCCGCATACATCTTCAATCCGGGTGAAACATTGTCTATATTACCAGGAGAATCTCCCGCACTCTATGACGGTGCACATGAATCAAAAACAAAAGTGTACACAACTGGAAACGATCCATCGGCGTGTTCATGAATAAAAATCATCAGGAGATCGTGAAAGTCCCAAAGACGGTAGATACAGGATCATTCCTTGACACACACTCGCGATACAACTTTCTACCAGAAAAACGCAAAAAAATATCACCCGTCGTGCGTCAATTGGTTCGAGAGAAACCAGTGGTAGAACAACGGAAAAAACTGTGTCGTTTGTATCCAGAACTGTGTCCGAAAGGTGATTAGGCGGACGCGTACACCGCATTGTTGTTTGCAGTAACGGAACCACCACCTGCCAAAGTGTTTATTTGACTTTTCGAAAAGTTTACATTGGGTAAATTAGGGTTGGCTTCTTTTATTTTTTGCATATTCAAGTTGGCATCCGACGGGATTGCTTTGAATGGTGTAGAAGCCTGTGTACTCTTTTTCAAACGATCTTTTTGAACAGATGTCTTGTACGCAGAGTAATCCGTTACCGACATACCCATTGAGTTTGCTGCATATCGCGTGATGATACTATCTGACATGTTACTCGCGTCATACCCATCTTTTTGAAGGTCGTGTTTCATTTTATCATACTCCGTCACCGTAAGACCGAATCTTGCGGCGGCTGCTTTCTTTTTGCGCATCTTATCCGTATCTACACCAACTGGTGGTATGTTCGGAGCCGATATGACAGTTCCGTCGGTGACCTTTTTATCTTTCATCGGGAGTGCGTCCGAAAGTGGATTGTATTCCAGACGGTATTTATTGTAGGCCTCATCTGCGTGAAAATGTAGAAATCTTGTCACGCCGTAGGGGTGCGAGGCAAGGTATTCGTTTTGACTCGCAACAGCTGCTTCGTACTGATCTCCATACACAGAAAGCTGTCTACGAAGGTCTGTGTTGTATTGATCGACTTGTTGTTGGTTTGCCTCATTTAGACCATGTACCATGTCCGCATATTCTTGTCTCGCCTTTACAAGGTATTGTGGTGTGTATGCGGATATAAACGACTTTGCTTCGTCCATGTCTGGTAACGACGGTACATTGGGATTCAGCGTGAACATTCGTGTGTCTGGATCATATATGTAAAGATCGCGACGGAAACCACCTTTCTGCAACTCATCCTGCAAGTGTGACGCGTCCGTAAGACCATATTGTCTCAACTGTGCAGCGGTGTATGTCGGGAGTTTCGTAAAGTCACCAGCATCACCCTTTGACAATTCGTGCATGTATGCAACATATTGGTTAAGGTTCATACCAGCCATGTGTGCTTGTAGAATCTGCGAATCTGTCGGCTGCCACTGTCCAATCGCTGTCGGGTCCGTCTCCATGTATGCCTGATCAATGTCGTAGAATCCTGCGGCACGCACCTTGTCTTGTTGTGCAGCAAGGTCTCTTGCGTCAGAAACGACGGGAGCTTGCTCCTTGACACGATCAAACTGATACTCTTGATATTTTGTTCGTTGTGCTTCCCCATCAAGTCCCTGTAACTGTATGAGTTGTGGGACGGTGACTTCAAGATCGGATGCAGTGCTTTCCATATCGGTGTAGAACGCGTTGACAAGTGTGATGAAATGTGGATCATAACCTGCGGCCGTCTGAATATTTGGAGCCATCTGCTGCAACTTCGTCTGATCATTGTAATAAGCATCAATGACGCGTTTCTGTGCGTCTTCTTTGATTGCGGTTCGGAAACGCTCTTCAAATGTTGGATCAAGGAATGCGGTATCCGTAAGATAACCATCCATCTGAGTTGGGAGTTTCTGACGATTATTCCACAAATCTATCATTTGACTTTGTGCTCTTTGAATACGAACGGAAGTATAGTCTAATTCTTGCACAGACATCGTCACCTGCATATCCGCCTGTGGTTGCCATGTTTTCGCAGTCTTGTCATCCAGAAACTTGATTTCATCAGCAGTCAACGGTCCTTGGTCGTGTGTTCTTAGCGTGTCACACTTACTACCTTGTCCCTGACACACTTGTCCAATCAGTTCATGTGTGATGTATTTTCCAAAGAGATCGTTGATACGCACATTGTCTGGATCAGTATCACCGCTCGTACTACCTGGTGGTGGTGGCGGATGATTCTGAGGACGACCAGTGAACAGGTTGTTTGAATGTGTGGAAAATGCTGCCCATGTCGGGTCCTGAATAGCTAACGACGCTTTATCAGGGAAAGCTGCGAGTGCGTCACTGAAACTGTAACCATGTGACGGTAGAGACGCTAAGAGTGCTTTTCTGGCATTAGAGTATCCGATGATCCGTTGTCTTTCCTTTTCTGCTTCTTCTTTTGCTTTATGCTCTTCGTCGTCCTGTGCTTTACCCGTAAAGAAACCTACAAGTGCAGAAACACCCGTTGCGATCCCACCAACGAGTAGTGACAATCCAGCAGTCTCTGGTGCTGCCGCCAACGATATTGCACCAAGTGTGGCAGTTGTTCCCAGCCCGACTGCAGTAGACGACACAACATTTGCTCCAGCATGATTCATGTGTGCAGGACCGTTGACCAGGAAGTTATTCAGTAAAATATCCAGAGGAGCAGCGACGATTCCAATACCAGCACCTTCCAAACCACCCCGTAACATTGCCATACCAGCTCTCGATGCAGTAAACACTGCTGCGTCGGTTGCGGCTGTTGTACCAAACTTAATCGCCGCTTTTTGTGCAATAAGTCCTGCAGTACGAGCTGACACATCTCCAGCAACACCTGAGACACCACCAACGATTGATGCGTCTGCAAATTTATTTCCTGTATGTAAGTTCGGTCCTAACAACTGTGCCACACCCATACCGGCCAAGAAACCCACACCACCAACACCTGTACCTTCCGCAACACCCCTTGCAGTAATACCTTGTCGTGCGGCGGAAAGTCTTTCAGAAAATGATAATTTTGGTCGTTCCGTCGGTCCTGCACCCGCAACAGTGGGTTCGTCAACAACTTGATCAAATGGTGAAAAGTCGGTGTCTAAATCAACATCAAACATTTGCCCAGTGACATCTTCCGTGACAGGTCGATTGATAGATATAGAACCGTCTGCAGCAGCAGCAACAGGTGTTTGCAGTTCAATATCTGGTTGTATGGGTCTCCCTTGTCCCATTGGTCGTTCTCCACTGATTGCTTGTGCACGACGAATACCTGCTGAGTCGGAAACAACTCGTTCGTATCCTTGTCCAAACTGTCGCACAGTTGCCGACTGTATATCTCGTGCTACACCCCTTGCACGATTTGCGACAGCATCCGTAAACGCAACTCGTGCTCTTTTAACATTTTCTGCCTGAAATCTCAGGTTTCGTGCAACTTGTGATGCTCTACCTTGTAATTGTGACATTGTACGACCTCTGGACGCACTTGCGCGAACCATTCGTGATGGGGAGCTCTGGTCCACCTCAAAATATTCACCCTTTCTTTTTCGACCCGCCATAACACCAGGACGCCCACGGACATCTTCCCCCATTTCCGTTGGTTGTAATTCTATGTCGCCTGGTACAACTCTGTTAGGATCTTCTTCCACATTGCGCATTCCACCTAAACGCTGTTGTGGTGGTGGAAGACGAGTATCTACCAATTCTTGTAATTCAACGGACGCACCTGGTGCGGATATTGTGGCAGATGTCTCTCCTCTGGGTTGAGACGACGAACCTGCACCAACATTCCTGGGTTCGGTTTGTACTCTCGCTGGACGACGGAAACGACGAGGAGGTGATCGGAAGGGTGCTTCTCTTTCTATCGGTTCCGGTCCGAACTCTGTATCTCTCGAGTCTGCTTGTGGTGCAGAACGAGGTTGTGGTATAGCACCAGCACCGTCGTCGTAAATGGCACCTGTTGTTCTGATAGCATCTTCCACCGCCGCATTCATCTCTGGTGAAAATGATTGTGCAGTTGCACGCAAGTCTGCCATCTCCGTCGCACCCCTTGACGCAATAATATCGTCCAATGTGACCCCGGCGTTGTCTGCAGTCTGGTTACGAAAGTTTGCACTCCGCAATTGTCTTCCAACACGCGCAGATTGTGATTCTACAGGGGTCTGCGACACACGCTCATAACCTGGTTCTTTGGGTACAATTTTACGCACAGCTTTCCCTAACAATGTATTTGTTTCATCTTGTGGGAGTTTTTCAAGTGTAAACTGGTCACCTGGTCCTGTCGCACCACCTACCAACGATGAAGGTGCAGTGGGAAACGACGGAACAGGCCTTGGAGGAGAATCTGGACCCGTTGATCGTTGATTCAGTCCACGCGGAACGCCCTGCATCCTGTATGGCTTAAATGGGTCGTGATGAGGATGCGGGTGTGGGTGTGGTGGTTTATAGGGTTGAAACGGAATGCGTGCAGGATCGTAAGACCCACATTCTGGAAATCGCCTCAATTCGTTGGGATCGGTTGGGCACCGATCCCCGTTCTTGTCAAATTTCACTTTGAAGCGATTAGGCATGTTTTTATCATTTACATTGATAATTGATCTAAGTGTTTCTTCTGATGTAACATCTACTGTGGTAGGTATTTGTGACGGTACTATCGTGTCGTCATCCTCATATGAGATTGGTAACATCTCCTGTCTGGGGAGAAAGTTAACAAGAGAGTGGCTGTTTAACCAGCTATCGGTGTAACCGGACCCTGTACTCTGTGGTATTCTGTATATTTGATTCTCGTTAGAATACATGGGATTTGAGAACGACACTAAGTCAAAAGAGTCTGTCAGATACATTCGTGTGTTTGCCGATCTTCCTTGTACTGGCGAGTTCGACAATGGTGTTTCTCCTGGATTAAAAATAACTGCGTTTTCATTATAAGATCTTGCAATATAATCCGCCAGAGTACCACCTAAAGAATGACCCGTGATATCAACATCATCATATTTTGATTTCACAGCGTTGTAGGTAGTGTCCGCGTCCACAAATCGCGGATGCGGTATGTTTAACCCATGATGTTGTCCTGCCAGGATTGCTGCGTCTGCATTCAAATCGCTCACATTTGGCCTCGTACCTCTGAATGCTAAAATTGCAGATCCATCGGGTCTCACGACTGTGGAAGCGTTATCATTGGAAACTTCGGGATCCAATATATAGCCCTGTATGTATGTATCCAGTATTTGCTGTGTAGCATCGGCGTCCTTGTTTCTATCGTAATATTCGTATGCTATTTGTGAGGCAATAGAATATTCCATATCCTCAAGAGGCATACCGTCAAGTCGTTGTTGCTCTACCATGCTTTTTCTTATTAACACGACAATTTTTTCTTGAACTGTCTGATGTTTTCGTGCAACGATGTTGAGTCGCCCCACAACAAATGGTAGGAAAGTGCGCCAGGAGTGTTTGGAGCTTGATTCTTCTCCTTGTCATGGCGAATGCGGTACAGGCGTCGTCTGTTTTTGTCGTGATGAATGGTGTAATCTTCGTAACCCGACGCACCGAAATGAACAATCTGTCGGTCCTTTGGTTCACACTTTGTGCTGCCCTCACATTTGCAAAAAGTTGCCATCCATTTCTTTTTTGGGTTTGTACTCTTTTGCACACTCAAGAGTCGCATATTTTACAATTTACACACAAAAAAAAGACGACAGAAACATATTTACCGTCGACGATTGCCCTGCAGAAAATTACCGTTGAACATCGTATTGTAGTATGAAGCGATTTGTTGTTGTTGCGGCGTCATCATAGGTTTTTGCGGTGGTGGTGGTGATGGAGGCGACGGTGGCGCTTGTGGTGGTGGTGGTTGATGAACGACAGGTTCTGGCACCTTTTCCTTCTTCTTTCTCACTCTCTTTACGAAAACGACATTCTGATTGTGCTCAAACTCATCACTGTCGTCGGAAGACTGCTCTACGACAACCATTTGACGCTTGTTCTTCTTCTTTTTGACAGGTGCCACTTTCGGTATGTCTTTGACAGGTTCTTCTACGGGGTCGGGAATATCATCAGGTGCGCCAGCCACTATTGTTTCTATAGGTTCTGTGTCAACTACGGGATCCTGAACAGGTTGTTCTTTTGGTGTGTTCTGTGACTTCATTTTGTCCAATTCCGACTGCAATCGAATCTGTTTGTTCTTACGACGAACTTCCAATGCCTTTTCTCTCGCCATTGCGAGCTTGATTGCACGATCCTCTGGAAACGGTTTCTTTTCTGGAATAGTTACAGAAGTGACAGAAGCTTCAGTCATTGTGTTTTCTAATACAATAGAAAAAAAAAGTCTATTGACAGAAATTGTCATTTCTTTCGCGTTCTTGTCATTGGTCCGGATTTTGAGTCAATAAACGCCTTTCTGTCTGTCTGATATTTTTTGGTGGTTTCTCTGTTTGTGTCTCTCATTTGGGTATGTACATCTTTGAACCGTTTTGTCCGTATTGTACGAAGGATGTCTGGAAGATAAGTTTTGGAAACTCTTTCAGACCCCCTTCCAGGATCCGTTGTCGAGCGATACTCTTGTTTGAGGTGCTTTTCAAGAAGATATACTTGGGACTTTTCGGGTTGCACAAGGCGGTCGTATTCTGTGATCCCTACAAAGTGAACCAGGACACCTTTACACTCATTGTCTTTCATCCGATCACCGTAGAGCACACTGTACTCATTGAACCGGTGATATGCATTTCCGCTGGACATACCCGCAACTCCAAATTTTATGGTCTTTCCTTTTTCCAGAAGAGGTTCCACAATGTAGAAAGCTCTCACATTTCGAAGTGAGGACGCGAATTTAGTGAGGAACTCCCTTAGATCCATCGTTCTGTCCATCAAAACTCGCATCTTTACATATGAGAAAAGAATTTTTTTCTTGTCTACTCAACAGTTTGAATCGGCACGCATTTAATCAGTTCGTTCAAGTTTTCCGGAGGCGTACTTAGTTTGTGACGAGTAACTACATGTTTCTTTATGTAAAGTCGTCGGAAGTCGAGCCCACACAACGGACAAATGGCGCGATCGTCTTTACCTTTTTGCAGTATTTCTTCTCGTTTCATTTGATATTCAGCCTTGCGAAGTTCAGCGGAATACTTATCTCGTCGTTTTTCATTGATTTTCTCGCGATTGGCCTCAACATATTTTCTTGTGTACGCCATCTTTTACATATGTGCAAGATTTTTTTTCTCGTCGGTCAAGGTGTGAAGTCCATCAGGTCTACCTCCACTGGGAATGTCACCTTTCTTGTCATCGTCTGTGTATACACTTGATGTGTCTTGGTGGTCTTGAAACAACAGTTCCCGTCAGCGGTGAGGTCAAATTCCACCGTTTTGCCAAGAAGCAACCATTCGTACAGTTTCATGGGATCCTTGTCAAAACAAGCGGCGACCTTGGCCAACATACACTTGGATGGAATACCCTTCATACGCATGTGCCATGCAATGTTACCAGCATCGTCGCACAACTCATCAATGTAGGACTTTTTACCCAGAAAGATGCTGCGAATCGCCTTGACCTCTCCGACGGGTTTGATGGATTTGTCTACTTTTCGGAACTTACCATCACGGAAGTGCCATGCGTCGGAAAACTCGAAGTCGGTGCTGAACTGTCCATAGGAACCCTTACCGGCTCCGAGCAGCTCTTTTCCATATTTGTGCTTGTACGCAATCTCCAGTTTTTTGGATTCTTTTCGTGGAACATGCATACTGTCTGTGTCCTGATATGCAATGTCGATACCCAAATCCTCCGCCAACACCATTGGTTCGTTCATGATGGTTTTGGACATTGAGAGTACCTCCATAGCACAGTGTTGACGATTGTAGTGGGTGTCAATCTGTTTGTGCAAATCGAATCGAAACTCGCCGTTTGGCATTTCCTCAAACGACTTGATGTGATTTGAGTGATTGTGCCAGAAATTTGCTTTACGATCTTTGTCGATATATTTGGTGTCCGTATCAATCGGTTTCAGTCCGCAGATACCGTAGCCACTGTTGAGCGCAATCTTGAGCACCAGTTGAAGGGGATTACCTTCTGCCTTGTACCTCTGACGACGATCGAACATGTCTTTTACTACCTCTCCAAGACGGTGATTACGTTCCTCATCATAGTAATATCCTTGTAATATCTGATACTGAGCATCCTGATGCCTCGTCAAATCCTCTAAAGTCCACTTGTCTACAGTGATTGTTTTCCCGACCAATTCGTTAGTCCAGTTGCATCCACCTTCCTTTGTCTTTAATCTACAAATTGGGAACCGAAGATCGCGACCGATGTGTGTCACAAGAATCTTGACGCAGTAACCGTCTACCTTGGTAAGATCAATTGCTGGATGCCATACTTTTGGCTTTCCCTTCAGAAAACCACCCAATCGTATCTGTGCCGATGGATACAAGCTGTTTGCATCTGTGTCGTCCATTTTTTCCTCTGTAAAGGACCGTTCATTGTTCGCACACATGACTCTACCCCCGACGGATGCGTTTACATGAAACTTTAGTGGAACACCCGCCATCTCGTTTACCCCCTCATAAATTCCTTGTTCTATGTAGTATGCGTCGGTCATGCTTGCTACAGTGGGATAACAGTTGATGTCCATTTCCAGTTCTGACATAACCATATCTCGAAATGTCTTCCAACCCTTTTGCAAGACATCAACATCCGCCCGACAGTATGTTGCCGCATACTCCATCATATTGTACCATGCCACCCCATTTTCGTCAATATGTTCACATCCCCAGTTTCTCAAGTTCTCTCGTAATTTTGCAAAGTCCTCAAAATTTTTGGAATTTGCCACAATGTCTCCCCATGTGCATACGCCACCATCTTCCACAAATGATTCTGTGTAAATTGTATACGGCATGATCTCTTTTTCCTGATCTAGTTTAAACATTTTGCCAAATTTGGACAAAGGTTCTGGAATCATTTTGAGCGAGTCCTGAAACCGGATGTCAATTACTTTCATGATGTGAAACGGTTTGGACGGACTGAATGTGTCCCATGGCGCTCTCGACAGAATCTCAAGAACGACGGGACCAATACCGTGAATCTTTGTGCATGCTGCATAATTTTCGATAAACTCCCTTGTCTGATTGACTTGTGAGGTTGCTCTTTTCCATGTATCAATTCGACGGCCGGGGTTCTCTGACATGAAGATTTGCTCACCCACAGACCTCATCCATTTGCGTAGGTCGCCATTACAACCATTCGCCTCTCCAGTACAACAGTAATATCTGGCTGAACCACAAACAATGGACGTACCGCGTTCAATTGTTTGGATTCGACGGAGGTGTGGCGCAATGAACGAGAAGTCATATGTAATATTGTGAGCACGGAGCTTCACGACGGGTGCCTTCAGTTTTTCGAGTTGTGTGTCGGCGTTTGCAGAGATTCCATGTTTCATAGCAATGTCGTCAAGGAAGTCTTTGGCACATGTAAACCCCCTCTTTTCTTGGATGGCTGCGCCTTCTACATCTTCTTTGTAACAGACCAGGAACTCTTTGTGCTTTCCAAAAGGACATGTCTCAAAGTCAAAATCATATGTAACGTTTGGTTGTACATGTTTCTTCAAGTATTTTAGTTGTTCCTCCAAACCGAGGTCATACTTTGTGAATTTGGCGTCAAGCCAGTCAAGTACATCCTTTTCCAACACATCGCGTGCTTTGAGGATCTTTTTCTTCAATTTATGTGACTTGGATTCTTCCTGATCATCATCGTCGAATCCTTCTTCCACCATGCCCTCAATATCCAACGACTCTCCCATCACCTTGTCGGGCATTTCGTCAGGATCTTCTGGATATAGATGGTCGTCTTCCGCACTCCTGTACGGTCCCTGTCCATTCCTTATCGGATGCTTGACTCTACAGTATTTGTTGTCATACTTCAGTGTCTCAAAGTTGTCCATGTCTATTTTGTCGTGATACTGTGTTCGGAAAACACCGCTGGTGACTGCGCTGATCGGTGTGAGGTATTCTGAATCCAGAAGCAGACGGATAAGCTGTAATGCTTTGATGCCTCTTTCGCCTTCTTTTGACTTTTCTTTTGCTTTACAATACCTCCACCACTCATCCTTCTCCTTCAAATCGTCATAGTGTTTGAATGCATACGAACAAATGTCCGTCTTGAAATTATGAATGTAGTGATCGTTGACCAGTGCCAATTCGACGGGGAATCCGTCTCTTGGTCCATACTTGAGACCATAACCGTCCGTCTTACCATCCGTGGTGATGTTGACGAATAATTTGTGATCCTCTGCGATTTTGCGAATGTTCTTGCGTGCAATCTTTCTCTGTAAGAACTCCGTCTTCATCGCCTCCAATATGTGTGCTTCGACACCCGCATCTTTGAATGCAAGCCATAAACAGTTCTCTTTGTAGTTGTCGGCGTCCACCTCCTTCCAACAACCCAATCTTGCAAGTATGTTTGTGATATGTTCATCAGGATGGTTGTGTATGTATGGAAAGAACTCACCCGTCGCAAAAGTGAAGTTGTTACCTATTCGTTCCTCCGGTCGTGAGATGGTGAATGGACCTCCCTGTTCCACCGTATCCGCCACAAACTCCGCGTCGGAAATTGTAGTCAATTCCCAATGTCCTTCCACTCGCATAGCGTACAAAGTCGTTTTGAGTTCCTCATACTTTTCGAGA
>Ga0181409_1000579_pt1 | contig 14260 bp, 14 predicted proteins | sample 32SPOviralmetaG_FD_130138 | JGI IMG/M metagenome (GOLD analysis project Ga0181409, IMG submission 130138) | Marine viral communities from the oligotrophic San Pedro Time Series (SPOT) site, San Pedro Channel, CA, USA - 32 SPOT_SRF_2012-05-30 | ecosystem: Environmental > Aquatic > Marine > Strait... | reverse complement strand
CCTACAGCGTGAACACCTCCGTCTGAAGTTTTAGCAAAGCCCATTGCGCCTTCTGAAACACCTTCAGCATAATTTTTCTTTTGCCGCTCCATGTGCTCAGCAAGACCAAATCTACCATTTGGATCTAGAAAATCTGTTACACTATCACCGCCGTTGTAAGGGTCAGATCCACCACTACCACCAGAGCCAGCTTCTGCACCAGAGCCACCACCCATATCAGGAACTGTGTTTGCGTATCCAATATCTGAGACGTTGCCAGCGTTTATACCAGTAGTTCCGGTAAATGGGTTAATAAAGAAACTATCGATGTAAGATGATTGGGCAGGGCGATCCTCTCTAAATTCTCCGGTGATTGCATCGAAAACAGGCTTAGCACTGTAACCAGTTACTCCACCATAATTTGAAGGAGACGGCATTCCGCCAGTTATAGCCGCGCCAGTAGGAGCATTTAAGCCAAAGGCGTTTGCCTGGTTAGCAGTATTCAAAAAGCTGGAATTTTGCATAGGCGAAAAGGCAGCCACAGTTGGCCCGTAACTCATTGGGACAGCGCCGATCCTGCTTATTCGGTCAGCCTGGTTGAGGTTGCGCCTTGCAGCGTCCTCTAACCAGTACGGAATTTCTGTCGTGCTTGTTGAGGTTGATCCGCCTTTACCCATTCTTAAATCTCCTTAACATACGACGAATGCATAGGTTTCCATCCATGTTTGCTTAACGGTTTTTTCCATCCAAAACGGCCCGTCATGTTCAATGCCGTACAGCCCTGGTCTTTTGCCCAGAGTATCACATCGTCATGCATACTTAAAATTTCCGTGAGATCTCCGCCTCCAAGAAAAATATTTAAACATTTCATTTTTGGATAATTTATAATTTCAGTGACCAAACAACTTTTTTCAGCCGGCCATAATTGCATTGTTCCTTTATACAATCCTTCGTAAATATCAATAATGTCATGTGTTCCGCCGGTGTATTTTAGGGCCGCCTCGATGTGAGGCTTGCACCGCTCAAATTCTTTAGTGCCTAGAAAGTTGCTAGAGCTGTTCTTTTCCATATTGCTGTGCTTCCGTCATGGTCTGCCGTGCAGACGTATATGTAATTGGCGTCCCAGGCTATCATTCCTGCCGTATTGCCTGGAGCTCCCGTGCTCGATGTTGGCGTTGCTTGCTTCATTGCAATTTGCCTAAATGCATTTTGAGCTGAAACAACTGGGTAATTTTTTTCTTCGTCCCAAAGAAAAATCCCGTTTTCGCTTGGGTTATCGTCTGCACTTTTAAAAAACAACTTTCCCAGGTTTGTATTTAAAAACAACTGAAGCTGTCTGCCCCATTGTCTTAAATCATTTCCTAATATTGGTGTGCGAACAGGCACTATCTTCGCCCTCCTGGTTCAACGTTCAATCTCATTATTCCCACACGCCAGTCTGTATTTCTGTCACCCTCAACCCGCATTCTTAATTGTCTACCGCTAAACCTTACAGATGTTGGATTGCTTGGATTATAGGCACCGTATGTTCTTTCTGTATCATTAGGGTGAAAACGTGTTTTAAACTTTAAATCTACATCGCCTTGGGTTTTTTCATCGGTTATTACCGATGTTATTTTTGCAATTCGATCCCCATTTTGTAGCGAAATTGGCCCCGTTTCACAAAATATTGATAACCCGTCGTAATTGTGTCCAACCTCGTGATTATGGATAGTTGATGTGCCATTATGAGACGCCATCATTGGATTAGTAAAAACACCTCTACTCACGCCAGCGGTTCTAGATAAATTTCCTACAAGCCAATAATTATCAATAAAATTATAAGCAACATAACGATCTATCTCTAAAGAGTTTGACGATGGATAAAACCACCAAATTTCATTATTTTGTCCATTTACCATGCCCCAAACTTTGGTTTGTTGGTCTTTGTTAAAATCGTTAAAAACATAATCTTGGACATCGCATTTAAGTGTTTGCACAGTGTTACCGTCAAAATGATGGAACTTGCCCTGGCCACACCAAAACGCTCCGCTGTCTGTAGTCACAGCACTTAAACGAGAGATAGTCCCAGTGTTTGTTGCTATTTTTGAAAAGGAGTAAACGTAAGGGGGGCCAATATATTGCGCAATGTGACTATCTGTATCAGTTAATATTAAGGTTGCTCCTCTTGCGCTAAGTCCGGCCATGACTTGCCCTGAAGTAACTAACTCGAAAGACCCAGCCTCATTCGTTGCTGCCGGAACCCAGTCCTGACTATTTTCTTTGTCGCACCAACTCACGCGGCGACTATTAATGTCAGAGCCCAGAGCAAAAATAAATCTTTCCTCAGTAACAACCACTCCTTTATTATTTAGAGGGGCATTCAGTAAAGGCTCAGCAACTGTTTTTTTCATGAGTAAAATATTATCAATATCAAAATTTGGAGTAGTATATGATTGCGGTATTATTTCGATTTTTACAGAAGTATCGTCGGCACCAAATCTGAATATATTTGAACCAACAACTAGAGGTTCATCTACAAGAACAGTCGTGCTTGTTATCCCAGTTACTTTTATTTTTACGTCGGGTACAGTTGATGCGTCTCCATCATCATTTGGATCAATTAAATCCACAGTTACATCATGGCTATCTTGATTGTCAGGGAGTGCTATTAAACCAGCAACGGTTTGTTCTAAAGTTCCGACACCACGCCTAGTCAGTTTATGCGTTGCACCCAAAATTTTTGAAAAACTATGAATTGTTCCAGCACCCAATTCTGTCAGTGCTATGGCTGTTCCACCAGATGTTGCGGCAAGCTGAAACTCAGATGAACTAGCCCCAATAATAAAATATTCTGTTCCGTTAACTAAACCAGAAATATCTGTGCCATTACCGTTTGAATAAGTAACCTTGTCACCGTTGGTAAAAGAATTTGAAACAACAATTTTATTAGTAGCCAAAACCACAACCGAACCGCTACTACCATCTATTGTTACTGATGAGGGTGCAGTTAAATTAATTGCTGGACCGCCTGATGTTGCCGCTAATTTTAAAAAATTATTTGACGAAACAATTGCAAAGTAAGTTGTTCCAGAAGTAAGACCTCCTATTGCAGATTGATCTGCCGGCACAGTGTAGCCAACCTCGTCACCATTCAAAAATCCGTGACTTGGCACTGTGATAGCTTCTGTTCCATAATCTATAGCTGTTACGCTTTCAAATGTGGAAACACTAGATCCCATCGTCGCACCATGCAAAGTGCAATAGTATGAAGCTGGCATTGTTCCAGATGTAGGAACAACTAGCGTTACTGTGGCTCCTGCCGTTCCCTCCGTGCCGCTTGAGGTAACAGAAAAGAAATTTCCAGACGCATCTTTAAAACGCAGCGGATGGTTACTATTGCTTGCATCTGAAACATCTAGGACTATTGTCGTGCCTCGCTCAAATGCTAAGGCAGGGGCAGGGGCACCATTTAGGTGAAACTTATTAACACCATTATCAATTGCCACGGTAACTGTATAAGATAAAGCAGGGGTAACTGTATTATCTGCAAGAAAAGTAGCTATGTTTTCTTTGAATTCAGCTACACCGCCAGCGATTGACCAGCCGACACCCTTAGTCCAGTTTGCATCTACTGCAAAATTCCCATTAGTAACAAGATCAGATCCTTGAGTAGTTGTTAGATCCCATTGCAAAATACGTCCATCGTCTGAGTGCAAGGCAATCAACGTTTCTCCGTAGTTTTGTAGCTGCCAAGTGGTACATTCCTGGGGAATTGAAGAAGTAGATTGAGGTCGGGGCTGCCCATAATATCCAGTACCATAAAAAGAAAAACCATACCCAGTATTTACTGCTGCATTTGTCCTTCCATCGGCCAAATCATCTGGAGTAATATCGTACAAACTTCCAGAACCAAGCATTGCAATTAATTGATTATGAGAACCGCCAGCAAGCCACGCAGTGCCATTATTTGATTGCCATGTGTGCATCCCTCTAACAACATTTTTTGTAAAAGACGCTTTTCTTTGGACCCATCCCTTTATTGGTTGCAAACTGCCGTCAAGCCATCTCACCAACGAGCCGTCTCGCCATCTATTTCCGGCCTCTAAATCGGTTCCATTTTTATAAATACCAGGCGGTAATTTTATGGGCAATAATGACATACATTCAAACCTTTTTAAACATAACCAGACATATCTTCATTTATTACATTTATTTCTATGCTATCTTCACCCTCAGAAACTTCAGTGTCATAATATTTGTTAACCTCTCTCCATTTTGCGTATGAAGTTCGAATTTGCAAAATTTTCTCAACAGCTTCTAGCTCTGAAACATGTGTAAAATTATGACCGTCATGGACTGCAAAAACGTTGTAATATTTTTCGTTTGATCCGCCCAAAGCGTTAATTTCTGCATCACTTAAAGCATCTCCATACTCATATGTTTGAACTGGTTGAATATTAGTTGATGTTGATTTTACAATAGTGTCTTCTGACGTTTCTATTGGTTTGGAATTATCTTCTTGTATAGAAATTAAATGACTATTTATTAATGGTTTTGCACCGCACCAATCAGTCGGATTGTTATCAAGTCGTGTCTTGAAAGCTGTCACTGCTTGCTCAACTTCAGCAACAGTTTCATATCCTTTATGTGCATAATTATATCTTGCCATTATGTTGATCCGTAAATTGATCCATTGTTTGTAACAGTTCGAGCAGTTCCTTTAATAGCTGGACCTCCTAATCCTCCTGGATAATTACCTTGGCCTGTTCCACCTGTCGCGCCCCAGCCTCCGCCGCCGCCAGAAGTATTTGTAACTCCATTGCCAATTCCTTGCCCCGCACCGCTAGAGTTACCGCCTCTTCCCTGAGTTGTTCCGCCATACTGAGCTCCAGTAGAACCTGATCCACCTAGACCTGGCAATTCCATGCCGCCTCCGCCGCCTCCCAATGGGCCTTGTGAAGTAGTCATTGACGCGCCGCCGCCACCAGCTCCTCCTCCCCAACCACCTCGTAATCCGTTGCTAATATTTCTGCCTCTAGATCCATAAGCATTTGTAGATCCTCCATTGCCCCCTGATGCTGAATTTGTTCCGCCAAGATTATTACCTGGCGTACCAGGCGATGATCCTTGGCCGCCATTTCCAGATCCGGCTCCACCTCCGCCTCCACAATTTACGGTACTTGAAGTCCAACCGACACCACCACCGCCGCCCCCACCGGCTATATAGGCCCCAGGTTGATTAACAATTGTCACGCCTGTTGATTGAACATCAATTGCAGGACCAGCCGCAACACCAGTTGGGTGCTGGTAACTTGCTGCAACGTATTGTGATGGTCCAGTTGAATAACTGCCGCCTCCGCCAGTACCTTTACCAACAATTCTTCCTTCGTTTATAATTGTGCAGGGCATATCAATAATAAGAGCTGCCACAAAATATGAATTAGCTTGAACGTAAGTATCTGATCTAATTTTTAGAGTGTCGCCATTTGCAAATCCTGATGAAACAAAATCTGAAACCGTTATGCGTGATGTGTAATAATATCCATTTCCACCAGCGTTAATTGATGGGTTAAATGTCCACAATGTCCCAGATACTGTTGAACTAGCACCATAAAAATCTTGTAACGAAATAGCACCAGAACTAACGTTGGCCAAACTTCTCATGTCAGTATCATTTATAGATACCGTTGATTGGCTTGTAGAGCCTATCTCAACGTGACAATCATTTAAGCTTATTGCGCCAGACGATGGTAAAGCCATTTAACCAGGAACCCCAAAGGCTGTTATATTGCCATTTAAGACCACATTCCCTTGATCATCCATTGATGCTATGTATGATCCATTGTGCATAAAAATTAGTTTTCCGTTTATTTCTTGAATTTGGAAATTGTTGTTAAAACGTAATTTTTCAACGGATATTTCCCTTGCACTTCCATAAACAACAGCCTTGTTAGCTACAGTTAGGTTTGCGGTTGCCCCATCCAAGACATCAAACTCTGACGCTGTAACTCCAGTATTTCGCAAACTTTTGGCATAATTTAAATCATCGCTGGTTCCAGAAAAACCACTTAAACTGTTTAATTCATTTGCGCTTGAAGTGACGACAGTCCCATCTACTTTTGGACTGCTTAAATTTGGCGAAATGGTTCCGGCTGTGCCGTTAACACCGTTTGTTAATCCATCTAATGCGTCATTTATGGTTTGACCCCAGGTGTCAGCACTACCGCCCACCGTCGGCTTAACTATTGTGATCGGCATACTTATCTCCTTTTTTTATATTAATAACACAACATTTTTAGACAGCCTAAGTTATGTGTCAGTCCAGTTTTCGGGGGGCACTACAATTTCTGTATATACTTCGAAAGGAACTGATAATTGTGTGAATGGAAAAAACCCTTTTCCTATTTCCACGGGTAAAGTTGACATGTTTTGTGCCGCCAAATTGTGGATTTGAGACAAATTAGCTGAGCCAATAATAGGCGGATAAAAATATAATTCATAACCTGTAAATTCATAAGTTATACTTGCTGTAGTGCTTTCAACTTGCACTGTTCCAGTTAATATATTTGGAGCAGAAAAATTTTCATTTTCAAACATTGTGGCAAGTGGAAGGTTGAATGGGTTAGCTGTAATATTTAAGCCAACAAAGTCCCAATGTGTGGAAGCTAGTGTTGTGCCCATATCAAGAGCACCCATAATAATATTATTACCAGTTAAGATAAAATCATTAGTAATATCAGTTAAAGAAACAACAGGATTTTGTGCAGTTATGTCTGCACCTATAAGACTTTCAGCTTCAGTAAAAACGGCTTGTTCTATTGAAACATTGCCAGCCTCAATATCATTGGATTGTAAATTATGAAGTTGTGTAATTGCTGTTGTATCTAAAACAGGGTTTTGAGTTGCTATATTGGTTGATGATAAGCTCAAACTTACAACCATAGGTATTACACCCACAGTTACATTTTGCGCTTCAATATTAGACCCCGAAAGAACTAAATTTTCTATTAAAACAGCATTGTCTAAAATAGGAGCTTGAGCCGCTATATCATTTAAAGATAGATCAACATTTCTTATTCCTACAAACCCAAGAGGTTGTGCAGATAATGAATGAAAACCAAGCATTACTCAGGGTTCCAATCTGGGTTTGTTTTTTGCCAGTTAAACATTGGCACTGTAAAACAAGCTAGGGTTTCGTCATATGCATCATATATTGTTTTGTGATCTAATTTTAAAATATAGGCATCAACATCTGCCACCAAAAACATTGGCTCTTTGCCAGCATCTATGTCTATTCTAGCCGATCTATAAATTCCATAAGCATGAAGAAGATGTTCTGAAATAGTTCGTATAGTTAATATCCACTGTTGATTTTTTATATATGTTTTTTCATCGTCGTTTAGCTCACTAACAACCCATTCAGTGTCTTCCCATAAGCATCTATGCGTTTTATTATTAAATGATGGTTTGTTTGGAGCAGCTACATATCCTGCATCGGCTATTTCTTCGGCTGTAAATGATGCAACATCAGTTCTAGTAAAACCATTGCTAAGAACAATTTTGTCAGGCAACGTATCTGGCGTATTAAGATTACAAGAATACAAGGTCATTTACGTTACTCCAATAAAAAAATAGTCAGTATCTCGGTAGGCATAGGTTGGGGTCATTGCTGCCGCAAAACATAACCTTATAACTTCCCCTTGTGAAAAGGTGTGTTTAGGACTTCTAAACACAACACTTGCATAGTCAGAACTTGCAGGAGCATTACCATTAGAATAAACGGCAATGGAACTTTCCATGTAATAATGCCCAACTGTTGAACTTGCCGCCACTTGAGGTTCAGCTTTATTTGGAAAAATAACGGCTGGATTTAATGGCCTTACATAAGGAGCTTGGTTCCATGTAGCAGGGTCAATTCCTCCAGCCATTCCTGTTGCAAGTGAAGGTGTGCCAAAATTATTAAAACCTGTTACATTCCATCTGCCGTTCACAAAATTTGGGGTCGAGGGCAGGGTAAAATTATTCATTGAGGTATAAGGTAAATTTGCCACTGTAGACAATGAATTAGAAGCTAATAACTCTGTGGATGTATTAGATGCTTGAAATGCATATTCTGAAGTTTCAAAATAACCATCTGAGGTTGAGCTATATGTTAGTGGATCTGTTCCTGATATAACCCAACGTCTATTTGCATGAGTTGAAGAAATTGGCATTGCTTTTATAACTGGGTTGGCTTGTGTCAAATCTAATATTTGCAAACCTCCTATGGCAAGGTCTTGCCCATAAGTGCCAGGACTAAATTTAGCAGCTATGTAAATTCTTTTTGTTTGCCCATCTAAAGCAGGGCCAACGTAAAAATCTCGCACATTAAAAGGTTCTGTACTATCAGGGGCATTGTACGCTCCAGATCCATCAATTTGAGTTTGCTGAATGTTTAAACCGACAAAAGAAGGACTTCCTGTTACTTCTGTCATTTCTGTAGAAAGAGCATTCCCAGTATCAGAGTTTCCACTGTGCACCATGACTGCAACGCTTGACCCCAACAGTGTGGGCGGCGTTTTATTTTCTGGATATATTTTTACAACAAATCCTTCATGCAATTCGCCTGGATTGGTTGATGAAGCAAATTGCGGGAATGTGTCTTTGCTTATATTAAAATCTAAACGTTCTTTGTTTCTCCAATTAGAGGGTAAAGGTGCATTATTATCATGATCTGGGTTTCCTGAGTAAGCACCAGTATCATCTATTGTAAAATGGCCACTAGCAGGAAAAACGTCTTGGCCTGGGGTGAGATATGGCGCAACATTGCCAGAATATTGCGTTGCAGTGGGATATGCGAACGCACCAACATTGTATGGAGTTGTTGCAAAACCAGATACACTAGTTGTTACTGGCTCTATTTCGAAATAATATCGACCACCAGCGTTTTGTGTTGTTGTCGAAACATCAAACCCAATTATACCAGCTTCTAGCACAACATTATCATACACACTTGATACAGTGCCAGAGTAATTGGAAGTTAGTCCGCCAAGAAAAGAAGTATAAAGCCCTGTTTGAATTTCATTTGAACTAAAGCGGTTATATGGGCTGGGACTATTTCCAGTTCGCAAAGTGAGAGTAAAACTAGGTGCTGTTGAGTTTGTATCTAATATTTGCATCTGAATGGGTGGCATGGCCGCAAGGCCACCAACAACTGGGTCTTTGTAAACATTAATAGCAACTGAAAATGTTTCCGTACCTTCTAAAGTTGCATCTGTATTTATATTAAAGCCATCAAAATCAAACGAAGTCTTTTCAACTACGCCAGGAAAAACTTGTGCCTCATTAGAGACAACACCATTTTCTTTATCATAGGGCATATTTGGAAATTCAACATCATCAGCGCTTGCCGTATTGAAAGTAACTGAGCTAACTTGCAGTTTCACTTTACCGCTAAATCCTGCGCTTGCATTTTCTCCTATATTAATAATGTTTAATCGAAAATCAGTATATTTTTCATCTAATTGATTTTCGATTAATGCTTGTTGAGAAGAGGAAATAACACCATCTTTATCAAAATATTGAATAACAACAGTTGGCAATAATACTTTTAATTGAAAACTCGCCATTATTGGGCCAGTTGTGCTACCTGACCTAATCCGTAAATTAAATGTTTCTCCGGTTGTAAACCAATGTATAAATCTAGTTCTGAATGTAGCCGTTCCCGCACCAGTTGCATGATCTATAGTTATTGAACCTGTTTGATCTTGAAACATATAATCATAAGTAGAACTATCAATTGTCCAATAACGTGTTGTTGTCCCACTTGTTAAAATACTGTCTTCTCTGAGGTGAATAACATATTCCTCATTTTGCATAAATGGTATTGTGCCATCAGAATTTAAATTATGTGATGATGACAATGGGTTAGTTGATTGTTTTAATTCAAAACCACTTATTCCAAAAGAAACAGGATATGTATTGTCTAAACGCCATTGATGCTGTTCTTCGATTTCAACTACGCCGTTTATAGTTCCAACATTGTCTGTTGGTTCTTGATTATAACCTTTATATCCAAAATTTCTGTACATTAATTGTTACTCACAAATCCAAGACTACTTGCTTCATCTGTTAGTGTTGAGGGGAAAACCCTACCTGTTCCCCATATAATTCTCACAGCACCATTTCCGCCATTACCAACTGGACCGGTCCCCAAATTTACATTACCTGGCCCACTGCCGCCGCCGCCATATAAGCCAGGATTATTGTTTGGGGAATTATTCACTGCATTAGAACCATTTTTTACTGATACGTTATATGTGCCTAAAGCAGTTGGGACTGCTTTATTTGCAGGATTTGGAGTTGGATTACTTGCGTGTCTACCACCAGATCCGGACTCACCTGGAGTTGAGGCGGTTACCCCTAAACCGTAAACACCAACACCACCGCCTGGTCCACCATTCATACCAGCTGATGAAGAAGTCCAACCAATATACCCATGCATCCCTCCGCCACCGAAAGGCGCAGGAGGCACAGATTGTAATTGTAAACCAGCGCCACTTGTTCCAGGAACAAATGTTATACCGCCACCATCGCCAGAGTATCCACCGGCACCGCTGCCACAGCCTTGCTCTCCACTTGCATAGGCATTGGTTGGATTATTTAGTGCTTCTGGTATATTGGCGTAGCCACCGCGCCCACCGCCATCACCAACTGGAGCAGCCGCTTGCACTTGAGCGCCATTTCCTCCCCAAGAGGCAGTTAGCCAATATCCACCTTCACCGCCACCCGCAGCACAAGTACTAGTATTGTTAAACCAACTTTGTTCGCCATTATCAGCAATAGTACTTGGAAAAAAACTATCACTAAAACCAGCGCCGCCAGCGCCAACTTTTAAATCATAACCTTGACCTGGCACAACTGGAAAATTGTTTTTATACGCTAAAGTTCCGCCACCACCACCATTACAGAAAAAATTTAAGAAAAAACCTTGTTGATAACCGCCACCGCCGCCGCCCACGCAAACAACGCTAACACTCAGAACCCCTGCCGGAGCAACCCAAGTGTAATTGCCTGGAATGTAATATAAATGCTCACCTGATGGCGCTGCGGGTTCGCTATGAAGTTCTGTGGTAACAAGACCAAATCTACCAGCATTCTTTTCTAAGTTTTCATTAGAACCTTTTAAACTGCCAAATTTAGTTACATTAGAGGGCATTTTTTACCTATGAAATTTCTTCGTAAGCAACAACTATATCAATATCACTGTTTGCAGATGCGACAGCTCTTATACTGTCGTTTTCTTCAAGATATATACCAGTGTCCCTAGATAAAACTACAAGAGTTGCATCTTTTGGGACCACCACAGTTTTTACTAAAAAATATTCGTTTGCTTGATTTTTAAATACAGAAACAGACGCATCAGCATCACTAGCACCGTCAATATTAGCGCAAACTATACTATTTATTTTGAATATCTTATTGCTACCACTGGCGTTTGTAACAACGTTAGCTGCCGATGTTGTAAGCGTCTGCCCATGCGTTTTTCCATTGATAGTGCTTATATTTACTATGTTAGGGTTTGCCATTCTGTATCCTATCCAAAACCAAAAATGAGTGAGTAAGCCAAAGTTTTACCAGGTGAAACAATATCACTTTTGGTGAAAGTAATGAAAACCACCGCGCTACCGCTTAAATTTAATAAAGAGCCTGTCGAGCTTTCAATTAGTGAACGGGTTAATGTCAACCCGCTGTGTGTGTAGACACCTTGTGATACCTCGAAAGCATGGCCATCTTCTATGACAAATTTTACAATGTCGCCATCAATTATGCCACCAGCACTAAACGTTTGAAAACCGTTTTCTGCCGCCCCTAAAGTGACATCACCTGTCCCTTGAGTGCTTGTCGCAACTTTAATTCTATTACCAACGGCTGGCATTTGTTAATCCTTATGCTGGGTCTGGAATGCCAACCGAAAGCGCTTGAAGGCTGAATGTGTTTCCGGTTGCTACACTTTGTGCGGCTGTCAATGCGCCCGTTGCTAGTAATCGTGAATTTACAGTATCCACTATTGCATACGTTGTGGCAGAGCCGGTGCCGGTGACACTTGCACCAGAAATGGCAGAAAGAGTGACTGAACGTCCTCCGCCTGTCCGATCCGCTGGAGATGAAATGGTTATGCCTGACGCGCTACCAAGAGTATATGTATTTGTGGCCTCAGTAAATGTTGTGGCTTCTGCGGATGTAATATGAACGGCATTTGCTTCGCTCGAAAGCGTCGAAAGCCCGTTGTCCAAAACTCTATCTGATATACTTGCCATTTTAGTAACTCCTTATGTGCATGCGACGACCGGAGCCGCCATTTTTGGCTAGTTCATTTTCTTGGTTTACGCTTTCTACAGACGATGAGTAGTAAGCTCCCCAAACTTGGATATTTTCGTTTTCCATTAAATATGGAGCTGAATGCAAAAGCGTTCCGTAAAGGTATACGTCTGGGTAGTTCGAGAGCACCCAATTTGTAGGATTGCTGTCATTTAAAGCGTCGAGTGTGCCATAGTATAAAATCTCTAAATCAAAAGCGCCGGCTGGAGTAGGGAACGCCTCAATAGCTCCATCAATTAATGCGTAAAACGATGGCTCTCCGGTGGTGTTCGAGGCGTCTGCTCTAAGCTTTGAAATTTCATTAGTACCAGCAAGTTCTAAAACTTTCGTGGCTGCCGTGTTTAAATGCAACCTTATAGGCGCAATAAAATCTACTGGCAGCGCGGTAAATTGTGTATCCAGGTTGGCAGTAGATCTTTTTTCCATTCGCCAATGCCGTAAATCTCTATTCATTTTGGCTTCGGCTAAACGAATGAATGACGGGATTGCCGCCGTTAAATCATCTCGGTTAAGAAAATTTGCGACTTCCGCTTGAAGCTCTGTGTAATTAGATAACGTCATTGCATCTTGCCCTCACGCCTAAAGTATTGCTCCAGCTCTTTGAATACCGGCCTGGTTGCCTGGTTATTAATATTGTCTAAAATTGGTATGCTGTTAGCGGATGATACATCAGGATAAGTGTCAGCTTTATATTCCAAATTGCTTAAAATTTGTTGTTCTGGCAAAAAATCAGCGCTATCAGGCGGAAAATCAAATCTCCCAGTAAAACTTTCTCCATCATCTAATCGTGTTTGAACCGTTCTAGCCTCAACCTCACCAGCTTCTCGCAAATACGCTTCGTATGCGTCTAAGTCGTTTAATTCTCTCGCTCTTTTTTCAAGATCTCTATATTCAAAAGCGTCAGATCTGTATTTATCAGCCTTCTTATCATGCCTATTAATTGCGTTTTTTATATCTTTAGGATTAGGAAAATTTCTTTTCATTTGGTCATAAAGAACTTTGTCATTAAAAGGCATTTCTTCAAGATTGGCATCTCTTATGTAACCGGCGGCGGAAGCAATCCAATTGTCACGATCTGGACCAGGCTTTTTAGGCATCACTCCTGATCTGTTTCTTATTTCGTCGCTGTATTTATACCAATCACCTAATCTATGAATATCCGCTGGCTTTGCTCTTCCGTCAAAAGCCTTTTTAATAATATGATCTAACTTATTGACATAATCAGCTTTGTATAATGGCTTCAATAAATCATATTGATGGTCAAAACTTTCACTAGCGTACTTGCCCTTTTGAGCTTTTGTAGTTGAGAATAAATTAGTTATAAATTTGTTTTTTTGATCTATTGAATAATCATAAGCAGGATTAGATCCACCGCTGAACCCTTCTTTATCCTGCACTGCATGCTGCACTTCATGCATTAACACCGATCGCATTTTTGAAGGGTCATCAATAGCTAAAGTAATAGTCTTTGAAGAAGGAGAAAAACTACCCCTACCTTCCATATCTAATTTATTTTTAAATTTAATAGGTGTCTTTTTTAGATTAGGATACAAAGCATATAAATCTGGGTGATCTAAATATTCTCCTAATTTTAATTCTGTGCCGGCTGGCACTGCATCCATCACTTTAGACTTTCTATCGTCAATCTCAAATCTAAGCTGACCATCTGCTCCCTTAAAAACGCCGGTTTGATTAAAAACTTCCCTATTATTTTTTCCTTGGGCAAACAAATCCTCCGCTTCATTAATTTTTCTAAATCGGTCTGTGTCGTGCAAAGTCCCCCTTTTCCCAGCAAATATTCTTGCAGTCGTAGGATCATAATTAAAAAGATTTTTTCCAGCTAAAAGGCCAGATGCACCCATTGCCAAACCAGCGCTCTCCATTCCAGCGGTTGCCATTTCATCAGATGGCATTGTGCCGCGTAAAGCTATTCCAGGAT
>Ga0181409_1000578_pt1 | contig 14264 bp, 20 predicted proteins | sample 32SPOviralmetaG_FD_130138 | JGI IMG/M metagenome (GOLD analysis project Ga0181409, IMG submission 130138) | Marine viral communities from the oligotrophic San Pedro Time Series (SPOT) site, San Pedro Channel, CA, USA - 32 SPOT_SRF_2012-05-30 | ecosystem: Environmental > Aquatic > Marine > Strait... | reverse complement strand
TCCAACTTAGGCCAACCTGTTGAATTCTGTCCGTTGTTGTCTTTAAGTGCCGCAAGTCTTGCACGAGGATCTTCAAAGTAATCTGTACCCAAGTCCTTTGTTAAACTTATTTGCACTGCATCTTTGATTAATTTTTCAACTGGTGAATATTCACCTTTTTCAAGTAAGTCTGCACTTTTCAGTATTGCACGTTCTAGTTCTGTACGCCTAGTAAATGCTTCGAATTCTCCTAAGAACCAATCAGTGTGTCCACTGTTTAAGTCTGGAATCTCCAACAGTTCAACGTTTGTAACTGCTTTAATCTGTGCTCTGTCTGGAAGTGTTTTGTGTTCATTTGCATGATCATAGATAAACTTTGCAGTTTCTCGCAAGTCTCTGTCAAAGTTTTCTTCATTAAAAATATTTTGCACTCTTAAGAAACTCTGTGCATCATGCATCATCATTTCTAAGAATAATTTTTGTACATCATATGTATATTCTGTCATACTATCCTCGCTAGGCGTTTACGTGCCATTTCTATTTTTATCTTACTTCGTTCTGCACACTGATGTATTTGACGCAGTGTTTCTGCTACACCAAAACGCACCACTGCATCGTTTACATCTTTAACATCTTCAGGCCACTCTGGTATACTAACTTCAAACTTGTGTTCTACTGCGGCATCAATTATACTTAATCCTGCACGGTCCTGATCAGGTACTACTATAATTCTACGTTGCAACTGTTTTAGCAACTGTGCTTGGTCCTTGCTTATGGTTTCATGCATACATGCCAAACCAGATATACTCAGTGCATCAAATATACCTTCAACAACTATAGCTGTGGTCCAGTCTGACTTTTGTAAATCATATCCAAATACATATCCTGGTTGCTGACTGTTTATAAACTTTGGCGTACGATTGTCCAAGTAACGTGATGTATGTCCTACTATCCTGTTCTTGTATGTATATGGTACAACTATCCTATCTCTTGGTCCTCGTTTTTTATCTACTAAAAACGGATATCCAAATACCATGCCACGTTTTTTTAAGTATTCAACATAGTGAAAATGTTCTCGATTATTTTCATCTATTCGTTCAACGCCTGCGGGTATTTCTTGTTCTTCAAAGTCAATTTGCTTTTGTTTAATTGTGTTACGTTCAGCAGTTAAGTCTAACAAACTTTTACGTTTTAAACTTTCTAAGTTCAGTCTTTCAATATCAGTTGGATCAACACCTAGCCATTCAAGCAACTTACGTGCTTTGTAACCAACACTACGCCCTGCAGTAAAACTTGCAGTAAAGCCACAGTTGAAACAGTGATAACTCCAGTCATCTTCTGCTTGTTTTATACCACCACGCAGACGTTTGTCCTGTGACTCGCCTTTGTGTACACAACAAGGTGCATTAAAACTTACCCAACCAGAACTTGTTTGTTTTCGCTTCTGCGGAATGTAACTTAATAGATCGATCATTATGCTAGTATATTAGCATACTTTATGTGTTCTAGCAAGTGTTTTGATATAATTTCATGTCCTTTTTCATTTGGATGTCCTCCTGAAGCAAAGGGTTCTATGTCTAATTCTTTTCTTTTAGTATTTAGAATTTCCTGCCATGATGAGTTATTGTACAACAACGTAGGAGCAGTGGTTTGATAATTATTTGGTAACACGTTGAACTGTATTACAGTTGCGCCAGTTCGTTGTTGTGCATAATCAAATAAACTAACAGTCATCTTGTGATTGTAATCTGCCCATTCTCTGTGATAGCTCATGCCAAGCCATAATTTTTGCAATTGAAACCAGTTGTCATCAATATCTGGATTAGGTTGTGTTAGCCATGTGCTATGTAAATGTCTATTCCAAGCAGGATCTTTTTGACTTACTTGATGAAGAGGGTTAAACCAACTGATACGTGTGGCACTAGTTAAACCAACCAACCACAAGGTGTCTGCTAAATCATCACGGTTAGTCATCATCCAATTCATAGTCCATCTCATGCTTTCTAGACTACTACCTGGAAATGCACAATTTTCTAACTCTAATCCATAATGATCAGCAACCAATCCTGCATAACAATTTGCCAATCGCCAAGGTTTGTTTTCGTCATAATGATCACGAAATTTTGTTTCGTCAAGATGTCTAAATTGAGGGTCTATTAATTCGTCGCCATATGTCCAACTGCATCCAAATGCAATAACACGTTTAATTGGCATTGTACCTCCTAGCGATAAAGGATTTGTGTAATCCTTCCGTTATTAATTTTAACTGTTGGTACTTCTATATATCCTTGTCCGCCATTGGTGACTGTAATCTCACCCACCGAATTACTGTTTAATGTTGCAGTAGCAGTTGCTCCAGTTCCGCCTGGATTTCCTTCAATATCAACGTTGGGGTTGCCTGCGCCAAACCATTCTGATCCACCACCAGATGTTATGGCAGTTACTGATCCGTTTTGTACTGTTGCAACACCTTCTGCTGATAGTCCATATTGATTGAGTTGAAAACGTATCCAATTGTGTCTGCCATCGATGTTGATATAACTTCGTGTATTTTGATTTGTATAAACAGTTTGCGATCCAATATCATACCAATCAGGACCAATTTGTGTGTCACTGCCTTGTGCTATAACATTTCCAGTAAAATTATCAAAGTCCAATTGAAATGTAGTGAGTGTATTGTTAGCAGTGTATGCCATACTGGTATAGTTTCGATCTTGGTTTGCAGCAGATCTTTTTATCTCTGGTTCTGGAAGTTCAAGTATAGTGCTTTCAACAAAGTCTGGGTAGACACTGTCCACTATCTCTACTTGTCCTCTGCCTGCACTATATGCATCAGTAAACACTGCTTCATATAAGTTGCCACTTGCACGTTCTAAACTGTATGTGGCAGTTTGCTCTTCAATTAGATCCAGTTTTTCACTTGAAAGTGTGACTTTAGCCCTCCCAAATGCACTGCTTAAATGCACAAGATCTTCTGCTATGAGTAATTCATCGCCATCTGTGCTCATCATCCTAAAGGTTATTGTACTGCCTGAGATGTTCACAGGTTTTTGATCTTGATTTATAAACTCAAACAGTATAACGTTGTCAACTCCTCTGTTGACCTTTAATTTTTTTGCATACACTGGTTGCCATCTCCTTTGAAAGTAAGAACCGTCAGTAGCAGGTAATAGTACCTGCTGCTTTTGCTGATATAAATAGACGGGTGTAGAATACATTAAATTTAACTCCAATTACAAGGTATTTATGGGCGTAGAGCTATTCGAAAAGATTGCAGAACGATATCCGTTCATTACATTTTGCACGTATGCAAGTAATGAATATGTTGGTGTTATACAAAATAGAGATGATCAAATAACCACCATTTACGACTTTGGCGGCATTGTTCATGAAGGACAAAAACGTGACTTCTTAGAGCTTGCAAACCAGTGGTGGTGGGAATCAAACCGTAGTATACCTATTAATATATTTCTCAAAAACGATTGGGAACAGTTCAGACCTTATCTCAAAACGTTTATCAACAAAGATTTAGATATTATCTTAGGTCCTGCTACGAGCTTACAAGAACTTTCACGTAAGAAAATAAAACGACGTAGTATTACACTTGTTCGTAGAGTAGATTAATGTGCAGTGCAACAAGACGTGCATAACTTACTGCATGTGATTTCTTAAACACAAAACCAGCACTATCATCACCATCCCACACAGTTGCAAATACATCTTCCCACGTTTTACGTTGTAGGTGTGCTTTGCCTGGACGTATTATACTAATAAATGCGGCCATACGTTGTATACTATCTGGTTGCATTGCAACTATTAGTTCATGATAGTTACCAATGTGTACTATACGTTCACAAAACTGTTTGTCTTGCAGTTTAGTCCAGTTGGTTTCTTGTGCTAACATTTCGTCATAATGTTGTTGATCTCTAATCAGTGTGTATACACTTTGATTGAGCAAGTCTAGTTTAAAATAGCCACGTTGTTCAGCATATTCATAGTCAATACTAGCACAATCATTTGGTGCATCACGTGGTATTGGAGTGACGTAGACACCTGAATTATGTTTGCGTCCTTCTGCATTTTGTCTTGCAGGAGTACAATTAATTAAATCAATTACACTTTGCCTATCAGCAAAGTCAATGTCTACATCAGCACTCATTATACTAGTTCTTCACCTATTCCTGCAAATTCTGCTATAGCAAGTGTTACTGCGGCCATTTCGATACTGCCAATAAAAAGCATATAACATGCCGCGATCCTAATTGCACTTTTTACAAGACTGACCCAAAAATGCGGATCATCTTTCTTCTTTGGCTTTTCCATTTGTGCTACTTTAGGTCTAGTTAATCCCATTTTCTTCTCCTTTGTTAAACATGTTGCTAAACTTCTTATTAGCAATTATAACACACTTATGTAAAGATGTGCAAGTTAAAAAATTATCTTTATTGTCTGCTGTCAATTTCTTAAAGAGATTACTATTAAAGACATTGGTATTTGCAGATAACCAGGTGATTGCTGCTACTATCATGGTGTATCGTTTTCTATGATTAAGTTCACTGTCAAACAGTTTGAGCTCGTCGGGTAATAGATTCCAAGCCGTATTGTATCCTAGATCATTGTACAACTTGTTTATATTTGCACCGCCAATTGGGAAAGGCAAACTGCCAGCATAAAAACATTTAAGTGCCTTCTCAGTTATAACCAACTCGTTGTTAAGCCAAGATGATTCAGGAAAAACTACACAACTGTTAGTAAAGTATTCATCTAAGAATTCATACCCCGGAGGTATAGTTCCATACTTTCCGTCAATACCGTTAGATGGTAAATCTACATAATATGTAGACTCGACTGGATTCTCTATTAGTATGTTGTCGTATTCAATTTCTAAACTTTGTCTAAAGTCAGTGTCTTCGAGTGATTCCCAATTGGCTATATGAGTGTTAACCACAGTAGATATAGCGTCTTTGATTGCAATATCTAAATTTGCCTTTTTTAGTTCTTCAAAAAACTTATAACGCCATGTTCTTGACTGTCCATTTATAGCCCATATTGTTGGTAATCGTGTTAGACTTTTTTTGCTATTAGCGGCAAAAAAATGATGATAAAAAGGTTGGGTCCAATACTGCTGACAACTTAAAACAGCATCTAGATTGGTTATAATTTTAGAATACAAAGGATGATCATCTGCGAGTACACTATTACATATCAAAAAAGCATTTTCTAGTTTTAATAGATCTTCAATGCCGTGAGATGCCACTTGGAGATGTTCAGCGCCATTACAAAAAAGTATATAATCAAAACAAGACAAATCAAATTTTGATTCGAGATGATTTTTGCCGGGCATATTACTGAATAAAATATTGTAATCACAGTTAGTGTCATATGGACCAAACGAAATATGCCAATCTGATTTATATCCAACATCCAATGATTGTTGACAAGCATAAATCTTATCGATTAGCTGAAGTCCCATGCCTTCCTTATCAACTGTAATATTAATTTTCAACAACATTTACCATCCGGCTTGTTTTAGTATTTCTTCACAGTATGCCTGATCTGCTGGATAGTCTTTGAATTTCTTTGTCCAAAAGTCTGGATCAATCCATGGCCATACTATTTTTGTTTGATCTGCATTCATGTCTGCCAAGTATGCTTGTCCTGATTCACAGTTAAAAACTAGCCACGGTGATATTCGTCCAGTACTTATTGCAAATGCTACACTGTTATCGTTTCCATAACGTAGAAAGTCCTGTGCAGGATGTCCTGTTTTTTCACTCCACTTTATACTGTATTCAATGCCACGTTGTAATGCGTCAGTGAGTGCTTCTCTTTGAATGTACTGACGCAAGTATTCATCATAAACTGCTTCTTTGCACCAGTGATCCAGTTTCTTGTTTTCTTTAATTACCCATTCGACAAACTTGGGCACGTTTATTGCATTTATACCAACACAGTGTCTGCCAAATTTTACAAATGCTTTGTAGTATGGTGATGTGGCAAAGTCGGCATAGGTTTTAAGTTTTGCACTTCCTTGTGTCATGGTGTAAAACTTTAAATAACTTTGCAATCCAATTTGCACACCTACTTCTTTCTCTTCTTGGAATCTACGTTTTTGCTCACAAAGATGCACTGCCAGTGTGCTTTCTTTTCTAAACTCACGTTCGCAGTACTTGCATTTATACAGTTCACTTTTTGTCTGCGACTCCACTGTCACGCATGTGTTCCTTTAGTTCTTTGTTGGTCATCAGCTTGCTCAACAGTTCTACCTCATCTGCTTTCATTGCAGGAAACAGTTCCATTAGTATTTTTTTGCCTTCGTTGTTGCCTTTTTCTTTCTTCTTGGGAGAGATCCATTGATGTCTATGCGATCCCATGCCTGGTGAAATAGCAGTAGCACACAACCATTGTAGTTTTTGATGCTTGTTTATATCAAAGAAATGCTTATTCAGCCTCTCGTTACACGCAACCAAATAGTATTCTTGCAGTTCTGCAGGACCTTGTACTGCACTACTCCAACGTATCATAAGAAAGTTTGAATACTTTTTACGTTCTTCGTCGGTCAAACTGTCATAGAAGTTTCTATCTTTGGTATCAAGACAACGCATTTCATTTTGTATACTAAGTTTACTCATATTACTATTATACACTAAACTAAGTTTTTGTAAAGAATTTTCATATCAACTTGCTCCATTCAGGGCATACTTCATTAAAACTGGTATTACGTATTTGATCTAATCTGTTCACATATGTCCAAAACTGATCTGAGCTGTTTCCATCGGGTATACTATCTACTATAGACGTCAACTGTGGATACCCAATAAATTTTTGTCTCAGTAAATCTTTAGTATCAGCAGGTAACTGGCTTATAGCACATGGACCTATACCTTTTTGTAATATAAAGTCAACTGGATCACCGTAACGGTTAGTAGGTAAATTTGCTTGATACCAATCATAAAGTTCATTGATATAGTATAAATTAAGATAACTCCACACACAATTTATTTTAAACATATGATTGTGCGGTAATATTTTTTCCATTGTTTTTATATTTGCAACCAAGGTGTTCCAATCAGCACCAGTGCGTTGATAGTTAAACCGTTTGCCTATGTCATCGATACTCAGGTATATCTCTACTAACAAACATTCTTCCCAAATATCCAACACCTGTTGCGTAGGGATTATTGTACCGTTACAGTTGTAAAACACCTTAACATCGTCTAGTCCCTTTGCTTCTTTAATTTTAACCAACAGATCATAATGATTATTGCTTAACAAAGGTTCTCCACCGCCATGAAAATGTATACTGCGAATGTTACTTAGAGTATCTTTATCTGATAGTAAATTTTGTATGTTTTTATTGTATTTGAATGATTCTATATTATCTTCAGGATAAAGTTTTTCCCAATCGCTTATCCATGCAGTGCTATTGTGTGGACTGCAGATCACACACTTAAGGTTACAGAGATTTCCAACACTATAATCTATGCCTTGTGGTTTATCAAGATCAATGTTTGTATCATGTAAAAAATCTTCCCATGTTTGTTTCACACTTTGTCTACGACTTTTTCGTCCCACTGCTTCTTCATCATAGCAAACTTGACAACCTGAGATTGGCGTATCTGTTTCAACACAACGTTTTAGATCTTGATGTACTGAGTTGTTCCAAACCTTTGCAATGTCAACTGTATCAGTTGTAGCATAAGAGCCATTGTAAATACTACAAGGATTATATTTTACACCATTTTGTGTTGACCAAATGCTAATATTTTTATAAATTTCATAACAAAAATATTTTTTATTTTTCATACTGATTGTACTTTTTCCATAGCCTATGTAATATATAAAACCATACACCATTTATACAAGGTTCAACCAGTGCTACTGCTCCAGCCTCCCATATGCTTGCACCTGTCATCCAATACACAACATTCATTGCTATTATAACATGACCGCAAGTGTAAATCAATGCCAGAATCGCACTGTCATTCATCTTGTTTCGTATTACATTGAATATACCGTTAGTAAATTCCATATTACCACGCCTTATTGTAGTCCACGATTTCACAGTTACGACTGATGTCTTTCACAAAGTACGCACACCGTGGATCGTCTTTGTCTTCTACCGGAACGGCCAACATCTGCCCATTTTTCAATTTAGGCACATACCATGTTACGTCCTGGTACACATCAACAATTTCAATGTCCATGTATGTAGGTCGAAAACTGGTTAGTGGATTAAACTGAAATACCTTAAATCCTCTGTCATTGATACTTGTAAGTTGTAGCATTTCTAAGTCGCCAACTTCTGGCTCTCCAATTAACACTTGCCAGTCAATTGGCATCTTCATCTGTGTATCACCAATACGCAATACCAGTGCAGGAGAGTTAAATGTTTCTAAAAATATCAGTGGTATGTATAAGTGATCAGGGTTTTGTGGATCACTGTTGTCAAAGATTGAAAAACGCAAGTCATCTATCTCTTCTGGCAGTGTATCTAAATCAAATACAGTATTTTCTAATGTTAAAATTCTCATTGTGTTCTACTCATAATTACTCCGTAGTCTTGAGCTAATTCTAGTTTAAAATTGTTGGCCAATAAGAACGGCACAACTGCTCCACCTTTTCCAATATACACTCCATTGTGCATATAAGTATCATCTAAACAAACAACACATGATTGTGTCATAAAAGGTAATAAATTTTTCATTTGTGTTAGGTGTGCAACTTGGCAGTTCATATTGTTCATTTCTATGCCATGCTCTGTGTACCAAACACGTTGTTCTTCGATCATCTTGCTATGTGTTCCAACTTCCCAATCCCAATCGAAGTTATCTAAGTATAGTATGCTTATTGGTCTACTGCAAGTCTTTGTCCACTCTGTTCCTTCGCATTGGACAAATGTATAAGGCAAGTTTGAAGGTACTGCTTGTCTTAATCTCCGAGGCATGTCTTCGTTCAAATCAACTGTAATAAATTCTGCTTTCCAATCTTTTGCAACACCAGCAAAATATGCAGTTGATCCTTCGTAACGATCACTTCCGATTTCAAGTACCATACCTGTACAACTTGTGATATACTGACCTACATGTTTATAACAACTACCCATTCCAGTCTAACTTCTCCACACTAAAAGGGTAGTTTGCTTCTCTATAAAATGCTTTACGTTTGGTTAGGTGTCTTTTTGCAAATCTGCAAGTACTTGTTATGTCCCAGATTTGGACGTGGTCTTTGTCTTCCGCTTTACGAATACCCCTACCAATACTTTGTATAACCCGTACAAAACTTTTGCCAGGCTCAAGAAGGACAAGATTGAAGATACGTGGCAGATTAATGCCCACGGCCGCGACACCATATGTAGCAATAATAATTTTACCCGTCGCAGTAGCCACTTCATCATATTCATCCTGTCTTGCTTTTGCTTTGGTTGCACCACTTACAAACACAGCTTCATCTCCCATACGATTCAGCAGTTCTGTGCCAGCACTTATTCTGTCAACCAACACCAATGTGTTACCCGTTTTATTTACTTCAATAACCAAGCCTGCAATGGTATCTAATCGCCCTTTTTCTTCAAATAGGTACTTTAATTCGCTTTGATAGTTTGTAAATTCTGCATGGTCAATCAACTGCACAACGTTCACATGACAGTTTGCAAGTACACCTTTTTCCTGTAGCTCACTGGCACTAAGTTGATTTATCACAGGACCTAAACTACAATGCAGTGCTTGAAACTCAAATGGTTCTTTGGGTATTGTACCAGTTAGTCCCCAACGCAATGGTATCTTGCTCATTACGCCAGTTAACAATGTTTTAAGTGCATCTGCTTTGGCCATGTGTACTTCATCAACTATCACTGCAACCACATCTTCTAAGAACTCATGTATGGTAATATCAACTGTTTGATTCTTTGTGTTCTTTAGTAATACATTTAGACTTTGCCATGTGCATATTGTGTGCTTATGTCCAAACTCTTTTCTGTCACCATAGAACACACCAACATCTAGTTGCATGTTTGAATAGTCTGCTTCTGTTTGTGTAACTAAACTTTTGTTTGGTACTATAACAATGCTACGTCCGTAATTTTCCACACGTTCACTTAGACTTGCAGTCATTATTGTTTTACCAGCACCAGTTGCTACTTCTTGTAAGCACTGTGGATTTTTTAAGAAACTGTTTATTATCTCAACTTGATAGTCACGCATCTTAATAGGAGTGCCAGAGGCAGGATGATTCTTCGGCCACATAATGTCACTGTAAGTATCTTCTGCCACTGGATCAAACTTGAATACTGTTTGGTATTCTCTGTTGTCTTGTATATCAACGTCGTAGTTAAAATCTTCAAGTATAGGAAGTATATCCGGCAACAAATTTAAGTATGTACTACCTCCCATTTGAAAGTATGCAACTTTACCATCCCATCGTCCTAGTCGAACTGCTGGCAAATATCTTGCATGTGGCACATCATACTTAAAAGTATTCACTAGTTTCTTGCGAACATCAAGCTCTAGTCCTGATATCTTAAGATTTACTTCATCGTTGATTATTAGTGTTGCTGTTCTCATACTTTAATTATATACACTTTTTGCAATTAGTCAAGGAAAGTGGGCAACATTTTTCAACATTGCCCACTTTAGGTTGTCCAGGAGCTAGATCTGATATGACAACCTGTTCTATCTGCGTCTCATCACAGTGTTTTCTGCCAACTGTTTCCAGTTAGGACTTACTTTTGTAAGATCTGCTATCTTCAACGCCATTCTTAAACTGACTTCTCTTAATTTATCTTTAACAGTGTCCATGAAAGCAATTACTTCGCCTTCCATTTCCTTGCTAAGATCATAATCTTTAAACAGTTCACCAGTGGCAACAATCTGTTTAATACGTAAGAACTTGTCTCTCATAGTATCCAATGTAAGATCCAAGTAATGACATCTTGATTGCAATGCTTCTAAATGGTCTTGTAGTTTTCTACTTCTAACGTTTTCAAACTTTACGTTAGTTATAAAGATAACTCCACCCTTGAACTCAAACTTGTCAGGTATACCTTCTGATCTAAGTTTGTTTGAATCTGCATTCCAATGTAGTACACGTTTCTTACCTGAATCAAGTGCGGCTTTAAGTATATTAAGACTAAGTTCGTCCATAAGCACACTATCACAATCATCAAATACCAACACATGGTTAGCATCTGCATGTCTATATAATGTAGCATACAAACCTAGTGCAGTCATTGCACCTTTAACAACTTCGTACTTGATAGGACGACCAGCAATGCTATCCATCATTGATGCTTTGTCTAATTCTTTTTCAACACCATAACTCTTACCAACTCCTGGAGGTCCAGTAACAATCATAGCTCTAACATCACCAGCAATCACTGCTTTGGTCATGTCATGTAGTATATCAAAACGTGTAGCAATACGGTCCATTACCTGCTGATCAGTTTCAAAATTAATAGTTTTGGAATCTTTTTTATTTGTTTGCATTCTAGCTCTCCTATGCAATGTTGTTTTCTAACTGTATAAACAGCTTAACACATTATACGTATATGTCAACCTATTTCTTACGTTTTTTTGAAGGTTTGTAATCTTTACCAGCAACTTTTTTTTGCATTTCATCTTTACCTTCATTGTACGCATCACTGATTTCTTGGAGTTGTTTTTTAATCCATTTAAGCATTGATACTATCCTATTAATTGATTATCAGGCATTTTTCCTGATCTTGTTTGCAATCCTAACTTGATATACTCGTTTCTCACTGCCATTGCTTCTTTTGCAGTAAGACTCTCCCATACTTCAAACTCGCCTGTTTCGGCACTTTCACCTAACACATAATACATTATTTCTTATCCTTTGCTGATTTTGCTTCTGGAGTTGCTTTTGGACGACCTTTTCCTCGTTGCCAAGGATTGATAACTAGGTTTTCAGTTCTATCATTACTATCATACACAGTCACCTTACCACCTTTAGCAAAGAATTCATCATATGCAGCCTGGTCTTCTACTTCAGTTGCTATTCTTGGCGTAGCATCTAGTATTGGCTGAGCCACGACTTTATCAAATTTGCTAACAAATTCTGGATCTTTAATTTTATTTTCTTCTGACATATTTGCTCCTGTTATAAAACTTGATCTTTACACAATCAGTACAGATGATCAAACTGTACCGGGTAGTTTTTAGTTGGAGTGTTATGGTTCCTTGAGTCCTACCTGACTTGTAAACCTCTGTAGTTGTCGAGCACCGCTCTCCCTTAATCAACTACTTACACTTTACTGCTGGCTATGTCATCTTGTTTCCTTTTCCTTATTATGCTGTTATAATAACACAGTTTAAGGATAAGTCAACCTTTTTATTTGTTTTGGCCATAAAAAAATCGCCCAACTAGTGGACGATCTGATTAAAACCGCTTAGTAACTAAGCGAACATGTTGGCGCCTTATCCCAACTTGCGAATTCTTTTTGTTACTTTTATTTATGCAAATGTAGAAGGCTCCAAAAATTAACTATCTGTAAGCAACGCAGCCGGCACACGTAATGTGCATGCAAAGGTATCGCCAGCACTTAAAAGAAAATCGTATCCTGCATAGTTACCGTCGTAGCCAATAGATATTGGTTCTGCATCATTGATTAAGATGTTTGTACGTTCAGGTAATGCAGAATCTGATTGATCACCGTACACGCCTCCATCACCAGGCTGATAATAATAAATACCGTCAACTACAAATTCATCTATGATTCTTTCTTCTTCTGGATAGGAGTTAACAATTGCTGCATCACGTGTTGCTTCAATCCATATATTTCCGACTCTTATTTGCCCTGCAGTGACTGCGATTCTCAATGAATGCTCTGTTTCTTGTGTATCATCTGCATTGTTATATTCAAATTCAAATATTGCCACAGGGTTTGTGGTATCTGTAGACCACACATCACTTTCATCTATAGCTTCTGCAGTCAATGCACCTGAAAATACTTCTACACCATCAAATGTAATTGTTGCGGCAGAGTTCACAGCATGATTGTATCCTCTAATTCTTATTTTTCTTGTAGCCATTTTATCTCCTTTTGTTGACGCTTGTACTTATCGCCAGTGTTGTTCAATTAAAGAATCTTTTACTTCGTGCGGATTTGGTTTACCGTGGAATACAAGTACACTCACGTCACCGCTAACTGTACTAGGGGATCCTGGATCAATTGGTTTTCTATAACGAAAGTCGTAGCCGCCGTCTTGTACTTGCCACCGATAACTAACTATTCGATTTGTATCGTAGAAGGCAACATCGTCTTTAACTTTTTGGTATATATAGTCTTGATCTCCGTGCCATGGGCAACGAGGATTGTTTACTATTTGTTTTAGATCAAATTCTTTATAAACGTGTTGATACTTGCTAGGATCAAACCACATGACACTACTATTGATTGCCCACCTACTGCTCCGCATCAAGTACTTAAAATCTCTAGGTGCCCAAAACTTATTAGCATCTCCTTGCCATAACCAATCTATATTTCCTACAATCACTGTGTCAAGATCAAAGTACAACATCTTTGTATTGCTTCTTGCCCAATGTGTAGTATCAAACAATTGCAACTTGTACCACCAACTGCGTTTGGGTCCTCGCACACCGTCCCATTCTTCTATGTTGTGTCTAATATAATTATTAGGAACAAATCGTGTGCTTTCTGTGTACACATGCATTTTCACTTTTGGTGTAAGGTTGCGACATAGACTTCTATAAAGTTTGTCTACATAACTCCAATCATACAGTGTATCATGTATTAAACATGCACAGTCAATGTATTCACCTACTCCAGTGCGTTTTTTAATCTTGTCAACCATAAACCTTCTGCTATCTCATCTACTGTGTATTCAGTGTGGCTTATTTCAACTAGCCATCGATCCTTGTTACGTTTTTGCGGAGGATTTTCAATTTGATTAAGTTTGATGCTCATTGGATATGCTAAACTTTTTTTATCAACTAGCACATTAGAGCCGGCAATCACTGCATTGATTCCAGGCCCACTACAATAATTAATTACAGTGTGAAATGCATAGTCAATATCAAAGACATCATATGTATTCACAACTGGTGCTGGTATTTCAATGTCGCAGTTGTATATATTTTCATTCTGTAACAGCATTTTAAATCTATGATGAGGAATAAATGGTTGACAACGAGGATGAAAACGCATTACTATCGGACGATCTGTATATTTTTGTACACGTCGAACAGTTTCTACTGCATATGTGCCTAAATCAGGCATGCCTTCCCATTGTAAACTTTTATCATGTTGT
>Ga0181409_1000577_pt1 | contig 14303 bp, 14 predicted proteins | sample 32SPOviralmetaG_FD_130138 | JGI IMG/M metagenome (GOLD analysis project Ga0181409, IMG submission 130138) | Marine viral communities from the oligotrophic San Pedro Time Series (SPOT) site, San Pedro Channel, CA, USA - 32 SPOT_SRF_2012-05-30 | ecosystem: Environmental > Aquatic > Marine > Strait... | reverse complement strand
CAATGATTGATTTGTATATGGATAAAATAAATGAAGTGCTAGAACCTCTAACAGAAACGCCCGTGCCAAAAACCGATCTAGAAGGGTTACAACTGTTTACAAAAAGTTTTAGTAAAAGAGGTTGGTATGATTTACACACGGAGCCAATCAACAAGTATGGACCATATGCATTTATGCATTTCTTGTCAGACGAAGTAGGGGGACATCTTGTGTTTCCTAGCAGAGCAGGTTGTGAAAAACATTTAGAAAAATATCCAGCACAAAAAAGTCGTTGGGAAGAAAATATTAAATTAGTTGATTCAAAAGGATACCCAATGCGTTACCTAGATGACATTGTAATTAAACCACAGAAAAATAAATGCGTGATATTTGCTATAGGATCTGCTCACTACGTTACAGCATTAGAAGGAGAGGTAAAAGAAAATGCTAGACCGGTTGTCACAGGTTGGCCATATGCTACCAAAGATTTGATAGATGGACTAGATAAGCATTGTAACTTTAACTATTACTTTGATTCTGAAAAACACTCTCAACCAAAACCAGAGGACTGTCATTAATGCTCGAATTAAAAAATATTAGTGTAAAAATTGAAGATAAGCAAATCATCAAAGGCTTGAATTTAAGTGTAAAGCAAGGAGAAATCCACGCTCTAGTAGGACCAAACGGATCAGGTAAATCAAGTTTAGCTAATGCTATTGTTGGTAGAGAAGCATATGAAACAACTGGATCTATTAAACTAAATGGCAAAGAACTTTTAGATTTAGATGTAACAGAAAGAGCAAACGAAGGCTTGTTTATGAGTTTTCAATCACCTCCTAGTATACCGGGTATAACAAATTATAAGCTGATAAGTCAATTTTCTACTCAATATGAACAGTATCTATCTGACATAGAAAAATTAAAACTGCAATCAGGCTGGGCACAGAGACATTTTAATGACGGAGCGTCAGGTGGTGAAAAAAAGAAAAACGAAATATTACAGTTATTACATATTAATCCTAAACTTGTAATACTTGATGAGTTAGATACAGGACTTGATGTAGATGCATTAAAGATTGTTAAACAAGTAGTAAGTGATTATAGAAGTAAATTTGGTTGGATAGTAATTAGTCATAATTCAGCTGTACTAAAACAACTAGATCCTACACACATACATATCTTGCAAGATGGAAAAATAGGAAAAACGGGTAACTTAGACTTGCTTGATGCCATAGAACAAAAAGGGTTTGATAATGTCAAGTAATGAATATGTTATTGAAAAACATCTAGAAACAAAAATTAATATTGCTGAGTTTGATACCTTAAATTTTAAAGTAATGCCAAATGCAAAAGCCTGTTTATTTTTCGAAACAAAAGGAAAAGATATTAGTAGCACACAAATCAACGTTGAATTAGAAGAAAACTCATCTTGCGAACTTTATGGGTTTTTTAAAAATATAAAAAGAACAACAAATTTAATTACAAATGTTGTTCACAAAGGTAACAAATCAACTTGCAATCAAGATTTTAGATTCGTTAACAAACGAGGCACGAGTTCTTTTGAAGGAAAAATTACTGTGCCAAAAGATGTTATTAAATGCGAAAGTCATATGTTAAACAAAAATGTTTTATTAGACGATGAATCAGATGCTTTTGCAAAACCAGAATTAGATATTAACAATGATGATGTGATATGCACTCACGGGTGTACAATAGGTGCATTAGATGAAGATGCTATATTTTATTTGCAAAGCAGAGGTTACACAAAAGAAGAAGCCGTTGATGTTTTAGTCGAAGCATTCGCTCATATACGTACACAGGAACATATATAAAATGTGGACAAGTTTGGTCGAAGACGAGATATGGTATACTGAAGATTTTGTTGAAGATGCATTGGTCGACGAGGTACTAGATCATATAAAAGAATCAGAAACTAAAGAGTTAGATGGCAATGAACAACCACATTTAATAAGTAAATCTTATTATAATTATAATCATATCAAATATAATATTCACGAAAATTTTAAACTTGTTGTACAAATTATCACTAGATTAAATCAAGTGTTAGAAAAAGTATACAAGCCTATATTAGTACAAGATTTAGATCCTAAAAATGTTTTACAATTTACTACCAAGACATTTAATCCAAAGAGTATATACAATGTACATACTGAACGAAAAGATATGTATGGTGATTTTGTTTTTGTACATTATCTTACTAGCGAACAAGCCGGCGAATTAGTTTTTCCAAATGAATATATGTTACTAGATCATTTTCAAACTCATCCAGAAGAAAAAAAGAATTGGGAAGAGTATCAAAAGAGCTTATACAACGAAGCAAAACAAAATGCATACCTTGTGGGGCCAACAGTAATAAAGCCTAAAAGAAATTCTTGTGTATTATTTAGGGTAGGCTCAGCACATTTCGTTAACCCAGTCAGTGATCCTAAACCGGGATGTCGTGCAGTTATTACTGGTTGGCCGTTCGCTAATATGGATTGGAAAAAGAAGTTTATTTAAAATAAGTTTTAAACATCAAAGTAATTTTTGCTAGTAAACTTTTTCTTTTTTTCTTTTTTTCGTCAATAGTTTTTGGTAAACCGTTTGCGGCAATGACTAATCCATCGCCCATTTTTCTAAAAATATCTTCCATCATTTTGGCCATCTACCTGTAATTCTCGTATAGTGAAAATATGGATCATCTCTATATTCAGTCATTACGAACTGCCATATGGGATCATTTCTTTTTTCTATACTGCGTGTTTGTAAACCAGCTATTGCTGAAAATATTTGTTTTAATATGTTCATTTTTTTGTTCCTGTCTTTTTAGACTTGCCTGACAGCCAGTCCATTTCGTCAATTGTGTAAGGCCACATCTTTGTTGTCCTATTCCCTGTTTTTCTGTTAATGAATGGTAAGTTGTTCCAATCGTATTTATATAAAATAGCTTATTTTTATACTTTAAACAACGGTTTTTTGGACAATGCCGATATGCAAAAAACACATATCAAGCTAAATACTATTTTGATGTACTATCAGAAAAAAACAACCCGTAAAAAACTTTCAAAAAAACGTAAGAAGTCAAAAGCTGAACCATATGGTTATCAGCCAAATAATCCTTTGACGAAATATTACGCAAAATTTATTGAAAGTAAAACTAAAATATAAGCCAGTAAATTAGAAATAATATTACTAGTATTGCTGGAACTTGTTGAATTAGTAGCCATTCTATCCACTTTTTTATTTTGTAGCTTAATGGATCTTTCATTAGAATAAAAACTTTTTACCTCTTGCAAATTCTTCGTAGTTCATTGTGAGCTCTGCACCTTTTTTAATCTTCTTTGTAGACACAAATGTCTTTTCAACAGTTATAGTAATCTTGGTATCTACTAACGTAAGGTTAGCATCTTCATTATGATTAATAAATGTATCTTCACAATTCATATTGTGTGTATCACTAACTGGCATTTTTCTTGGTGCTTGTTCTTTTGGTAAGGCAGGTCCTTCGAGTGTTACAACAGTTGTTCCTTTAGGAATATCTTCCATAGCAAACCTACCGTGACCGTGTATTTCAGAATCTTTTATTTCAGTTTTAAACTGCCAGTTGTTGGGCATCTGCTTGAGCCTTGTGTTCTTTGTAGTCATTAGTAATACGCAATAAACCCATATTATTTGTTTCGTTCCAATCACCTTCTGGAATCTCTTGTAAGTCTGACTGATCTTTTAAGCTGAACATCAAGCTTACTCTTGGTGTGTTACCTGAGTTAACCACAGTATGAGTGAATCCGATATTTAAAAAATATGCTGATCCATCTGGTTCCAAATGATAAGCTTCTTCTTTGCTTTTTCTCCAAAAATAATTTGTTGCTTCTTGTTCTGCAAAAATAGGTACAATAACCCTTACAGCATAAGTTGGATCGTAATCAATATGTGGTGTAAGTGTTTTACCTGGATCTAATCTTACAAGTCTAACTCTAATTGCATCTGCTTTGAATGATTCAACTACTTCTTGAAAGTATGATCCAATATATTTTTCTGTTGGAGTATTGTAATTATGTTCGTTAAGTGCTGGGTCTAAGCTTTCGCCACGTCTTGCTTTTAGTTTGTACTTTGCAATTTTGCTAATTGACTCATCGCCCGTTCCTGCTGTTTTACCTAATACTTCACAGCTTTCAACAGTTGGTGACTCTGCACTAGGATCAAATTCTGTAAGGTTAATTTGTTTAAAGTGTTTGTACACACTCATAACCAATTCGTGATTATTAGAACACAATGCTTTGTTAGTTTCCATCACATTTCCATAGCCGTTAGCTAATGTTAAAGCTTCTGCCTGAAGTCGCTTGATATCAAACTTCTTGTTGAATTTCCACATTGTTGGTAACTGATATTTTTTTCTAATTAACATATTGTTTAATATTCCTTAACTTTACTACAGTATTTATTATGGGTTGATAATGCTATTTAATACTGGAAAAAGGTATTTGTCAACGATTTTATATTTATTTGTGCTGTTTTAAGCGTCATACAGTGGGGTCAAAGCCACCACCTGGGGTGTTAGTACCCCCGAGAATTTAGCTGGTAGGCGTAGAAAGACTCGAACTTTCGACCTTTCCGTTATCAACGGAATGCTCTAACCAACTGAGCTATACGCCTGTAATTAGTGTATAGATACAACTTCAAAGTCTTCGCCAAATGATGTAAACCCGTTCTCTTTCACAACATTCATTATTGAATTAACTCTACCAGTCAATTCATCTTTGTGTGAAATCAAGAAAACATTCTTCTGTCTTTCTCGTGTTAGTCTTTTCAATATTGCCATCGAACTTTCAACACCTTGAGTATCCATTCCACTATCAATTAATTCATCTATAAACAATAAGTTAATAGGCACGTTAGTAGACTCGTATATATCTCTAAACGCCCAACTTAATCCCAATATTAATCTGTTTCGTTCACCTCTACTTAAATTATCAAAGTCTAGCTCTCTACCTAGTTCGGTAATTTCTACACCCAAGTCACTTTGGAATATAACTTCGTGTGGTAGGCCCAAATCAGTAAGATACATATTGAGTCTTGAATTCAAGTAATTCAAGTTTTGATCTATAATTTTCTTTCTAATAAATGAATCTTTACTTGTTAACAATCTATATAAAAACTCCTGGTGTTCTTTGAGTTTAGTTAAGTTGTTCATTAAAGTATAATCTAGTTCTTCTATATTTTTACTTTGTAATGTTTCAATTTGTTCCGTGTGCGGGTTTTGTTCTGTACTCAATCTATCAAGATCTTGCTGTAAAGAACTTAAATTTTGTTTATGTCCGTATGCTTTATCTATATCTTCATACAATGTTGTAGGTTTAGGTCCTATATCGCCTAGCTCTTGTATGCGATTTTTTGTATGTGTCATATTTTTTTGTATGTGTATGTGTTTTTCTTCTGTATGCGTTATATTATTTTTTGTGTTTGCGGCGATTTTTTCGTGGTCCTTGACGTCGTGTAAGCTTTGTTTACAAGTAGGGCATACTTCCTCCTCAAGGCTCGCCAGCTCCTCCCTCAAATTCTCAAGGGTCGTTTCCAGTGACTGTTCTTCACGCACATCGTAGTCCAGCTGTTTGCTGAGTGTGTTGATGTCCTGGGACTTCTCTTTCCACTCCACTAGTGCTTTGTGTTTTTCTATTTCTTCTTCGATGTTTATGTGTTGTAATTCAGTGATAGCTTGTTCTAGCTGTTTGGACTGCTTTTCCTTGTCATCTTGCCAAGCCGTGCTTTTAATTTTAAATTTTCTAACAGTTTCTTCTATACGTTCATTGCTCTTCTTAACTGCTTCTATCCTAGCTTCTTCATTGACTATGTCTGCTTTGGTTAAACGTACTTGTTCTTTTAAACGATCTGCTTTATCACTCAACTGTGTTATACCCAATAGCTCTTCAATGAGCTCTCGCTGTTCTGTGGGTTTCATACCCAAGAATGGTAAGTTATAAGTGTTAAGTGCAACTAGGTGTTTGAATAAGCCGTGGCTCATACCAAATATACGATTGATCTCGTCCTGTGTTAATCTGTTTTCACCTTGTGCTTCGTCAGTGTCCTTTTCATTGACCACTTGGTCATCACATATGAACTTGAAGTGATTGGGCTTACGGCCACGTTCTACTCTATAGCTGTGTCCATTTACGTCAAATTCACAAGACACAAACATACCTTTTTGATTGGTTTTATTAATCAAGTTGTCACGTTTGATGTTTGTGATTGCATCACCGAACAGCACGAAACTCAATGCATTAATAATAGTGGTCTTACCAGTACCATTACGTGAGCCTTCACCACCTAGATCCAGGTTATTCCCTAACACCAGAGTAAGTCCAGGTTGATCTAGTTTCACAACCTGAGTTGCGGCACCCACGCTCATAAAGTTTTTTATGGTTAACGTTTTTAATTTTATCATAGTCTGTTGTAAATCTCTATCAAGACGCTGTTGTCAAAAGTGTCACTTTCAACTTTAGCCAGTTGGTCCAATACTATTTCATCCACTGACTTGAATGATATTTCTCCTTGGAACTCCATTTCTTCTTCTATTTCTTTGTAAGGCAATAGACTTATTTCTCTCAACTGATATGTGTTCTGGAAGTTCTCTTTGATAAAGTTAGCTTCTTCGTAGCTGATGTCCATATCAATTTTTACCCTTACGTTACATTCAGCTTCTAAATAATCATCTGGTGCTTCTAGCAATTTGCTCAATGGCAACACTCTGTACTTTGGACCATCTGCCCATATCTTGTACTGTGGTTCTTTGTCCCACTCCAAGAACATCGCTCCACGATCGTTGTCCCAAGCATCTGAATAATTGTGTGCAAATGGATTTCCGATGTAACTGATGTTTCCTTGATGTTGTCTTTTATGGAAGTGTCCAGTGAAAACTTTTTCAACGTTACTAAAGTGACTGGCTTGTATTTCTCCGTGGTCCGGCATCTCTACCATAGCATTCATTTTAAAGTTTGGCAGTTCAAAGTGTCCAAACATATACTTGGCTTTTATTTTCTGTATCTTTTTCCATTCGTTTCCAATCAACCAAGGAACTATAGCAACACCATCTTTTACTGTAATTTCATTTATTACTTCCACTTTTGGAATTTCGTTGGCAAACACCACAGATGATATCTCACGTTTGTCACGATAAAATAAATCGTGATTTCCAACGATGAAATATACTTTTTCAAAATTATCACTCAGACGTTTGAGATTTGAGATTGAATAGTTGAGTGTACTAATGTTGATCGATGATCTATGGTGATGCCAATCGCCTAGAAAGAAGCAAGTTTCTGCGCCGAAACTTTTCGCTTCATCTATAAACCACTTGACAAAGTTTTCACAGTCGTTATTGTGCTGTCGACTGTTATTCTTTAAACCAAAGTGAATATCCGTAAAACAGGCCGCTTTTTTAAACATAATTCTATCTCAAACAATTAGTAATTGTATTACTTTTTGGCGTTTTTGTCAACAGCTTTTTTGGTTCCTCTGTTGGCTCCCCAACCACGTTTTATAGTGGGTGGTAACATAGGCTCTTCGCCCATTGCCTTAGATTCGTTTTCCATCTGTCGAGTAAAGGAAGGTGTCTGCCCGTGGGCTTGTAGTATATCGTCTCTTAATGATTGGTGTTTCTTTTCTACATTTAGTATTCTTGTAAATGAATTGGTAATGGCCGCTGTGTAATATGCAAATGGATTCTCTGATTTAGATTCATCAAACTGCAATCCAATCTGTGATAACTGTAATAGTGCTTGGGATCTCATCTCATCATTGTAAGTGTATCCTCTCCAGTTACCTCTGGATCCATAACGTTCACAAAGCTTCATAAACATCAGTGCTAGTTTGTTTGTCATCTTGCCGTGTTCTAGGCTAAAATGACCATTCTCTAATCCTCCAACCCAATGGCTTCTACCCACTTCTGTCCACACATCATCTTTTAGTACATAATGTTTAAATGGAATGAAGTTTAATTTTACCTTGGTATCTGCTACTGTTTTTGGTTTGGCTTTTCTACCAGGATCATCTGGAATGTGATCAAATCCATAACATCTAACAACAACATCTTCAGGTAAAACTTCTTTTAGCTTGACCTGTACTGTTGGAATCTTACCACGAGAAAGTCCTAATTCTTCTGCTTTTAGTTTGGTAAGCCTATCTGCTCTATTTCTCCTAGCCTGTAATAGCTTGGTTTTATTCATTTTTTCAATAGGATCAACCAAAATAAAATCAAAGAATGCAAATTTTTCATCGACATAATAGCAATAACTTCCTTTGCTTTTATGTATTTCTTTTAATATGTCTTTGTTATTTAGGTAATTAATTCTTTTTGCCATACTTGTAACATACGGGTTTATTCTAAAATGGTCAACCTCTTTATTAAATTATTGTTAAATAAAACTATAGTTAATTATCACTATAAATATTAGTATGATGAACAAAAAAGATTTCAGAGCTCGTATACAAGCAAAGCCAGGCGCGAAAGATCGTGTCTACGGAGGCAAGGATCCGCACTCGAATATAATTGCACCTTTATGGGCAACAAATGGTATGTTAATGCCATATACACCGGCAATTCAAGTAACTCATACGTCAGTTGAGTACGCACAGTATTCACTGCCACAAACGACATTTGATTACTTTGCTTTCAGTAAAAGAAACTCACCGATGCTATCAGTGACAGCAACATACACAGCACAGAACCAAGCAGAAGCAAGATATGTTTTGAGTGTGATGCATTTTTTAAGAGCAATCACTATGAATTATTATGGTAGAGAAAATGGAGATTTAAGAGGCGTGAATCCACCGACACTATTGTTTAGTGCATATGGTCCATATATGTATGACAGAGTACCGATGCTTATTAGAAACGTGAGTTTTGGTTTGGACCAAGATGTTGATTACGTCAGTTGTGGTACTGAAGGAGTGAGTGTTGCAGATGCAGGGTACGGAATGTATTCTAATGATCCAGAAACAAGAGATTTAGATGTATCAGGGGCAGAAGCGGCTCAAATAGGTGGCACAACTTTTTCTGATAGACTAATAAATCCACCAGCCCATTTAGAAGATAAGATGGCACAGAGTTATGTGCCGGCAGTAGTGGCTATGTTTATGGAATTAGTTTATGCACCAACACCAGCTAAGATGCGTGATAACTTTAACTTAGAAAGATTTAAAAGTGGTCAGTATGTTAATGACGACAGTGAAGGAATAATTTAATGGCAACAAAAGCAGACAGAAGTAAAACATCACCATACTTTAGAACACCATTGGTTGGAGACTACAGAGATCTTTTAAACTTACCAGATATTCCTCGATCGGAAAGTGATGAGTATTACACAATTGAAAATAGATTTGATAGAAGACCAGACTTACTGGCAAATGCATTATACGGTAGCACAAGATTATGGTGGATATTTACAAAAAGGAATATGAATTTGATACAAGATCCTATCAATGATTTTCGTGCTGGAATGATTATTAGACTTCCACAAAAATCAGCTGTAGCAAATTTAATACAATAAAAAATGAATACACAAGATACACAATCTAATCCAATATGGAACGTCATTGACAAAGGACAATTTGTAGAGAACCCCTTACACGGTTATGAAAGAACTTCATACGATGTATCCTTGCATTTGGCTAACACATATGATACGACCAATTGGCAAAAGGTAGAAAAATCTCTTAAGAAAAATAACAGCAATGAGATTAATTCAATTTCATCAAAAATATTTTCAGGAGGGGTTATAACGTTACTTGAATCTGCTTCAACTATTACTACTATGACTGACTTAACGATAGAAGGTTTTACTTCCCCAAACACTACAACAGATACTGGCTTTTCAACAAAATTTAGAATGAGTGTAGTACAGCCATTGGGTGTTAGTTTAGTTGAGAACATTTACAAGGCCGCGGCCGTGCTAGGAATTAAAAATCATTATTCACATCCATTCTTTTTACAAATAACATTAAAAGGTAGAAAAGCAGATGGAGAAATTGACGTCGAGATACCAAACACTAGAAGATTGTATTGTGTTTACATTAAAAATATTACATATAGTATTGACGTTGGATCAGCGAACTATCAAATTGAAGGGATCAGAGCAGGTGATTTAAACAATGCTGATGATCACTCACTGGTACAAAAAACTGCACTGACAGGCATCGAAACGATGAATGATTTTTTAAATGCATTCCAGAAAGAAGTTAACAAGCAAGAAAGACACAAGCTTGGATCTACGAAAGCAATCTTAGATCAATTTGTTTTCAGAATTGACAGTCTTGAAGACAATAATTTACCTCTAGAGGATCTCGCTGATTCTAGGATTATGGCAGACAAGGAATCAAAAACCAATTCCCAGAACCAAGACCTCGAAGGAGCTGTATTGGCCGAGATTGAAAGAAACACGTCAATCAAAGAAGTTCTAGAAAGATTTATGTCTCGTAATGAAGTGATGCAAAACAGGATCAGTGGAATCAGAACAAAACTTACTAATACCAATTGGTCTAAAAAAGAGATTGATGATATAGATGTAGAAAAATATCTTTTTACAATAACCACGCACAACGAATTATTAACTTATGATCCTTTAAGAAGAGATTATGCAAGAAAGTTTGTATTCACAATAACAGTAGCACCTTTTATTTCAATAACAGCGGCAGTAAGAAAAGAATTTGAAAAGAAAAAAGAATACACAAAAGCTCGTGTCAAAAAAATGATGGAAAAAACCTTAATCAAAAGATATGATTACTTCCATACAGGTATGAACATAGATGTATTAAACTTCAACATCAACTACAACTATCAATATGTGTATGGTTTAGACACGATGGTTGGCTTGTTTAACAAGTATTCAGAAGCATTTAATACAATAATCAATCAGCAAGTAAACGCAAATGCAGATCTTCAAAAAGCGGTTAAAGATGGAATAGACGCGAACAAAGAATTTAACGACGCCCAGAGTGATGGAAAATTATCTGTTGGTGAAAAATATTGGATCAAAACAATGCAACAAAGAAACTTGCAGAACATAAGAAATTTATACGACACAGGTGCAGTTGAACCAGACGCAAACACATTAGAAGCCTACAATGCTCTAGTAAAAGGTTACAATGAAGATATAAAAAATTATGAAAGCATTGAAAAAGAGATCGAAGCAATTGCTCCACCATCTGTGGTAGCAAAAACAGGAACACCAAAATTAAATGCACTTGATACCTATCATAATGATGCTATGCTTGGTTTCGCCTTAGCTAAATCTGGAACTCAAAAGACTTCTAGATTGGGTGGAAATGACGTACTAGCTGAAGCTATGCCAGATGAACTATACGAAGATGCATTGAAAGAAGACCAAGGTGGTACACAATTTCCAGTACAATTTTATGAGAGATTTGTTGACCCAGGTCAATCAGGAATGATTGAAGTATCAACAGCAGACGCTTCAGGATTTTCAACGATACTAAGGAATGCTAAAGTAGGGTCAGCTGAAATGGTCAGAGTTACTATGGATATAATTGGTGACCCTTATTGGTTAGATCACCCGGCATACGGACATACCCCGGGGACAGATAAAAATGGTAAACCAGTGATGGCAGATTACAAAAGAGAGAACTGTGTTCTTTTCTGTTCAATGATTCCTACTGAAAAAGAACCAGACACTGGTTACGAAAAAACTCTTGCACAGAGAAATAATGATTTTTTGACCGCAGTATACAGGGTGTGGAAAATTGAACATAAGTTTAGTAATGGTCAGTTCACGCAAACACTACATATGGTCAGAGATGCAGTCACAGATTTAAGTTTGTTGGTAGCTGGAGATTTATCAAAAACTAAGATAGAAGATAAACACGTACCAATGAAGCATATAAAAAGTGTTTTTAAAATGAGAGACGGTGTGCATTTTGAAAAAAAAGAACACTTCCCAACTTATATCGATGATGAATATAATTCAGAGAAATGGGAAAAACTTGTAAAAAATAAAACACTAGAAGATCTAAAAGGTACAATAGCCGCTGAAGAAATCAAAAAAGGCACAGTCGATCACAGATTTATGAAAAAATGGACCGACCATCACTCAATGGATCCAAACAATCAAAATGATGTAGAAGCCATTGTGGCGGCCAGTGACGCAGGTGTATTGAGTAAAAAAGGAATATTTGATCCTGATGTAATTAAGAAATTTGACTACAACGGTGATGGAAATATCACCCACAGAGGCGGCGAGTTAGCAGATATGAGAGAGTATCTACAGAAGAATGAAGAAATAAATGCAGAGAGAGACACAGATGATTCACCAGATCCTCTTGGATACCTTGACTCATCGCAAGAATACTACCAAGGAGATAACATCCACGAAGAATACCAATGGAACAAAGAGAGAATGGCATACTGGGATGATAGACACGAAGATACTTTGAATAAAGATTATTATCTGCTTGATCACGAAGCGAGAAATTTAGAAATTGATGAACAATTAGGTAGAGACCCTTGGAGAGTCAACGGTTTATATGATTACCAACTGATAGATACCAAGTAGGAGATAAAATAATATAATGGCAGGAAAAAATCAATCATCAACATACAAGTTTAACAGCCAAGCGGGGCTTAATAACAAGGCCGGAGGCACGACGTCGGTACAGTTGGCTGAAGTAATGGACAACGTTGACTATGCCAGACTTGGTAGATTGCGTGTTTTCATACAAGGTAGCCAAGCAGATAAAACAGATCGAAACAACTGGAGAACAGTATTGTGGATGTCACCGTTTGCTGGTGCGACAAATCCTAGTTCACTTTTAAAAAGTGATGACGCCGAAACAGAAAACTTGTATGCGGCGACACAACGAAGTTACGGAATGTGGATGATACCACCTGATGTGGGAAACATTGTTGTCGTGGCTTTTGTTAATGGTAAAGAAAACAATGGTGTTTGTCTAGGTTGTGTATTCCAACCAAGTATCAATCATATGATACCAGGTATTGCCAAAGGTAAGACAACAGTAGCAAACACACCAACAGTTCCGGTAGCAGAGATTAACAGGGTTTCAGCTGAAGCTCAAAATATGAACATTTTTGAAAAGCTTGATAAAGCAAAAATGCCAGATCATTTATCAAAAGGAACATCAGATAACGTTAGACGTCCGGCACACACACCGTTCTATGACAGGCTGTTAGTACAGGGTTTAGAAAATGATAACATCAGAGGTTTGACAGATGCCAGTGCGAGGAGAGAATCACCAAGTAATGTTTTTGGTATTTTAACACCAGCAGGCCATCAATTTATAATGGATGACAAATCCGATGGTAGTCATATGAGATTTAGAACAGCCGGTGGTGCCCAAGTATTAATGGACGACCAAACTAGTACAGTATACGTTACAAACACAAACGGCACAGCCTGGGTTGAACTGTCTGCTAATGGTAAAGTTGAAATATGGGGTGCAGACACTATTGCTATGAGAAGTGAAAAAGACCTTAATATTAGAGCAGATAGAGATGTCAACATTGAATCAGGTAGACACATTAATATTAAAACGCACACTACTAAATCATCAGATCCACAAACACAACCAAAATCAACTGTAGACCTAGAAGATGTTTCAGGAAATGTATTCTTTGATGTCGCAGGACACTTTAAAGTAGCGTCAACAGAAGGTACTGATTTAAGTACACCACAAACAACAAACATATATTCGGGTGTAAATCATAATTTAACTGCTGTAGGTGTTAGTAATATTAACGCAGGTGGCGGACACTTTGAGACAGCACCACAAATACATATGAATGGTCCAGCGGCAGGCACAGCCTTGCCTGTTAATGCTATGGAACTACAAAAAGATGCAGATGGATTTTTATTCTATACTAACGTACTCGAAGAAAGGACTGCTGAAACTCCGGTATATGCTCCAAGGATAACTGAAGAAAGAATTGGATCGATATTAACAAGGTTCCCAACCAGAGAGCCATATCCATTACACGAATCACAATCAATTGAAAATTCTACTGTGGTTGATGCATCCGTTACTGAAAAACAAATTGAAGAAGCCAAGAAAACATACAATGAAACAAAAGTACAAACAGAAACAGAAATGAAATCTGTGACTGAAAAAGTAAACAAACAAGCTGAGATAATAGATGACTATACATCATTAGTTGATGAAACTGTTGGAGCTATCACTGAAACTATGAAGAAAGTGACTAACGAAATAAAAGAGTTAATTAAGAAAAATAGCAACCTTGTTCCAGACTTAAACCTACAAGACCTAAATATCAAAAAGGCGTTTGATGATTTATTATTTGTTTT
>Ga0181409_1000575_pt1 | contig 14327 bp, 8 predicted proteins | sample 32SPOviralmetaG_FD_130138 | JGI IMG/M metagenome (GOLD analysis project Ga0181409, IMG submission 130138) | Marine viral communities from the oligotrophic San Pedro Time Series (SPOT) site, San Pedro Channel, CA, USA - 32 SPOT_SRF_2012-05-30 | ecosystem: Environmental > Aquatic > Marine > Strait... | reverse complement strand
CGTACTTTTTTAAGCTTTGAATAGTCTGAGTATCTAGACAGGTGCAATCCACGCATAAATGGTATACCTGAAAATAAAAAACCAAAGCCCGCTCCTGAAAACCCAGCATGATCCATACCTTCTACAAATGGATTGCCTAGCAAAAGATTCTGTGTACCTACTGTAGCAACTTCACCAATAGACTCTAATAGCGTATCAGAAATAACTCCTTTGTAGCCTGATTTTGCATATGCAGCAGTACTATTATCAATTATTGAATTAGCTTTTGGATTGCCTCTTAAAAGCGTGCTTTTAGCTCTATTTAATATTGGTATTGTTGTTAACTGAGCGAATGCAGCTTCAGCAACACCAAAGCCTAAACTTTTAAGCCATACTTCTGAATTAGTATATTCAGCAGAACCACTAACAATTTCAGTTTGCATATCCATCATCTGCTTCCCTGCAGAAGAAGAACCTATAACGTAAGCTGCAGCTCCACCTGACGCCATAATTGAAGCGATAATAGGCAACTGATTAGATACTTCTTGCAATGCAAATTTGCCAAAGTTGTTTTCTTTAAAGGCATCGTCAAATGCTACATCCTTAACATAGCTTTCTCTAATTTCATTTGTTACTTCATTGTATTTAACAGCAAATGAATCTAAAGCTTGATTCATATCTTTATATTTACCTAATAGATAAAAAGGTACAGATATAACTTTACCACCTAAATATGTTATTCCAACACCAATATCCCCAGCACCTACGCCAATTGTTGTCATAGCTTTTTCGCCAAGATCATAATCTCTTTGAGTAGCATCTAAAGCAGCCTGAACATTTTTAATTTCAGATGCTTTTTTATTCATTTCTTCCTGTGACTGCAAATAAAGTATTTCGTTAGCTTGGGCTGCAGTCTGAAACTTTAAAGCTCCGTCTATAAAAGCTTCACTAACAACAGATCCACTTGGCAAAACAACTTTTTTTGTTAAATCAGTATTAACATCAATATCTAATTTTTTTAATATATTAACAAACTGATCTGTTTCTTGCTGAGCCACACTTTCACCTTCTAGTATTTTTTCTAAAATACCAGACGCTTTCTTTTCTAGCTTAATTTTATTTAAATATATTTTAGATTTAAAATTAGAACTTAAATATCCAGTATTCAAAAAAGCTTGTAAGTTCGCTCTTATTCCTTTATTTCCAATGCTAGCGATCTTATCTTGAATTTGCCCGCTTACTTCATTAAAAACATACTCGTTTTTAAGCTCATCTCTAACTGTATTTTCCGCGTCTTTTTTTAATTGTTCTTCTGTTTTTTCAGGCGAAATATTTTTTAGTTTGTTATAGGCCTTTTTTAACCGTGCCTCATAAGGACGAACTTCTGTTTCAAAATCACCTCCTGCCGGCACACCCCCAACAAAAGATTTGGCTGTAACTTTTTTAGTATAAGGTTCAAATAAGTCTTCGTTATCAAAATTCTGATAATTTTCAGATTGCTTTGCTTCAGCCGCTAATGGCTGTAAAATATCTAAAGTTTCTGTTTCTGCAACATCTATACGCTCTTTTGTACGTTTTACTTCTTCAGGCTTATACGTTTCTGATAAAAACTTTTTTAAGTTTTTTAAGTTATCAGTATAAAATGAATTTGTTTGCCTGGGCGTTGTAATATCAGTAAAAAGTTTAATTTCTTTACCGTCTTTTTTAGCTTTTATTACACGTCTTCCGGCAGACATAGTAGAACCTGTTCTTACTGTAGAAGAAAATTCAACATCCGGAAACTGCATTTCTAAATCTGCCTGAATTTGATCAGAGTCTCTTGAAAAGAAATTTGTATCAGCTTCTATAACTTCTGTTAAGTATTCACCTGGATCTACTATTTTTTCTGCATCACCTGTTACGACAGCTTCTTCTAGCTGCTTAGGCGGTGTTACAATTTTTGCCTGGCCTCTAAATTTTCTTATATAGTCCTCAACGTTGCCATATTCTTTTTGAACGTCTTCGTATGAGCTATATGTTTTTTCGCCTTTTATATTAAACTCAATATATCTAGGATCTGGTGAATCCAAAGAAATATCTTCCGAAACTAAATCCGTATCTGGCTGCTCCGCCGTTACTTCCGGTCCTACAGCCGCAGCCTCCTCTACAGGACCCATTGTCTTTTTTACACTCTGCAAAAAAGGGTCTTCAAATTCTTGTTGATCTTGAACATCTGGTTCAGGAGCAATATCCTCCACAACTTGTATTTCAGGGTATGCAGCTAAGTATTCCTCTACGGACATATTCTTAGCGGCAGCTGCTTCTTGAATTTCTTGCAGAGTAAATTCAGATCCTTCAAAAATATATTTTGACATATTATTTTATTTTATTGTGGTAATTTTTTTCTAACAGGTAATTTTTTTCTAACAGCAGCCCTATCTACTCCAGTTACAAAATTTAGAATGTCCCCTATGCTACTTGTACTGTCAATCTCTACTCGGTTAACAAGCTGCGTGCCCCTTTGTTCTATAATATATTTTTCTCCTTTTTTCTCAGCATATATATTTGGACCTATTTTTATTTTGCCGCCTTCAGCCTCAAGTTTGTTTAACCCGTCTATTATATTTTTTTCAGCAGTATTTAATTTAGGTCCTCTTGAATCAACCGAATAATCTAGTGATACTGGAAAGTTTGCATTTGTTACAAACGTTTGGGACGCTAAAAATATTTGTTTTTGCTCATCAGATAAAGAAGCGCCGTCTTCGGTATTTAATGTTTCAGGTGTAATTGTAACAGTTTTTTCTTTGCCTTCATGCATGTAAGTAATGGTCTCTCCCGATGTATCAACTAAAAGTTGATTAGTAAACTGTGATTGCATATCGCGATCACTCATACCCTGTATAGACGCCTGTACTTGCGCAGCAGTAGCTGTTCTTAAACCTTCTACGTCATAGGAGTCAGCAACCTCTCTTCTCACAGTACCGTCTTGCTCTGTAACGTACCTATATGTTTTTTTAACTTCTTTTTGGCCTTGTTCGTTTTCTTCATATTGAAGATATTTGTCAGACATTTTATACCCAGTGTTTGTTTTAACATACACAGGGTTTTCGCCACCTACCAAAGCAGTATCAATTTTTTTAGTTGTTTCAGGAACTTTATAAGCTGACGGGTTTTGTGTAACATTCCATTCAAATGCTTCTTCGCCTTCAGGGTAGAATTTTAATACTACATCGCCTTGCGAATTTGTAGTTTGTTCAAAAGGTTTTTTTGCGGGTGTTTGACCATTAAGTATAGATGCAGCTTTAAAATACACATCATTACCGCTATTCTTGCTTTTGTCAACAGTGCCGGGTCCACCCATTAATAGCCCCTCTCCACTTTGCACTTGCGCCTCGCCAACTTCCGCTATAGTTGTATCTACGTCTTGTATAGCTCCTAAAAAGTTATCGTTTAAAGTTCTTAATTGCTGCTCTTCTTTAATATTAGCTTTTTGCTCTGCTTTTTGTTGTTCGTCTCTAGGTGTAAAAACCTTATTCAGCTCCTCAAGCTCATATTGACGAGCTAAATTACCACGTACCATTTTAACCATTGCGTCGCCCGGATCACCAAACTTTTCAAGATAATCGTTTACAGCCTTATCTGATTTTCTAGCCCCAGAAGCTTCTGCTTTAGCATATGTGGCATCATCAAGAAGCGTTTGGTCTGCAAGTTCTTTTTCTTTTTTAGCACGAGCTAAAGTAGCTTCGTTAAGGCTTGTGGCAAAAGACTCAAACCCTTTGGTAAGTATAAGTGCACTCTTGTCGTCTACGACAGTTTGCGGATTTTCGTATGCTCCCATTTATTTTTTTGTTTTACAATTTAACCTCTGCCCCACCAAAAATATTCATTAATTCTGATCTTGTATATGTTGGTGTAGGACTTATTGACGTTGCCGTTACTCCTTTTTGAACGCTCCTCCAGTTAACCCAGCACCTATTGCGCTTCCAATTCCAGATATAGCTCCAGAAATAGCAGAAGCTCTTGCTTGCTGTGCGGCTACTTCTTGTTGTTTTGCCCCGTCAAGTTGTGCAGACAATCTGTTTAATTTTGCAACTTCTCTGCCTTCTTGTTGCTGGAATACAAATTCTTTACCAGCAGCTTCAGCTTGTTGCACTCTTTGTTTGTCAGAAAGCATTGCTTGTTGCTCAAACTGTTCTTTCTTAAATTCACCTTCAGCTTTTAATTGCTCGTTTTTAGCTTCTTGTTGTTCAATGCTTGCCGCAATACCCTTTTTACTTCTAAGAGCCGCCTGCGCAAGTGCAGTAGCACCACCAGCGCTTGCGCCAGTTGATCGTATTGTATCTAATGTATTAGCAAGAGCTATATCGGATTCTTCAGCTTGCATGGTAGCAGCGTTTGTAGCAACACCAATATTTTCAAATGGGTTACTCATAGAAACAGGTATTTCTTTAACGCCCTCATAAGGATTAATAATTGCCTGGCGGTTTTTTTCAGCGTTGTTAAGCTCGCTTTGTAATTTAAGTTTTTGCTTTCTTGCTGCTCGTTCGCGTTTTTTAGCTTTTGAAGACCCAAATATACCGCCTAATAAACTAGCCCCAGCACTAATGCCTACTGCCACAAGGGGTGCAATTCCGTATGTTAAATTATAATCTGGATTACCGAAAAAAAGTTCTAATATTTGTTCCATAATTTTAATATGATGATTCTACATAATTAGACGATACTGCAAATAATTCTTTAAAACCACCCACATCAGTAACATCATCTGTTTTAATTGTAACTGTTGCAAAAAATCCTCTAATGCCAGATATTTGTCTACCATGAAGGATTTCACCAATTCTAATTGTAGTATTATTCTTTAATCTTGCAACATATTTGTTTTCTTTTCTGTCAAAGCCAGCATAATATTTTATAAGCGCGGGATCATATGTGCCCAATACAGAATAATAGTTAGCTTTTTCTACAACTTGACCATCTGCTGGATTTATTACATACTCACCTCCGTAATAACTTTTTACAGCTGTAGTTGAATCGTTTGATGTTGTATATATATTGTTAACTGAATCTTGCCCCGTTTCGCTTGAAATGAACCCCGGGTAACTTACGTTATTGTTGTCAACTACAGTATCTATTTCCCATCCGTTGCTTCCTTCGTAGCCTACTGTTTGAAAAGTTTTGACAGAGCTTACCTTCGTGTTAAATACAAATGTTATTGACGAGCCCGTTCTTTCGCCGTAAAAAGTACCGCGTGCATTTGTTGAGGTTGCATCATAATGACGAAATAATTCACCATCTTTCATGGTATAAAAATCATTACGAAGGCTAAACATGTGATCCGGCTTATACGTGAAAAAGCTTACCCAACCTTTAGGCTGTTCATCAAAAGACAAAGTATCATACATTTCGGATGAAGAAGCAACATTTTTTTGCGTAGAAATAACGTACTGTTTATTATGTATATCATAACCACCCAAAATAACACCAGAGCCTGTAGCATCATCTATATCGTTAAATTTATCTCTAAAATAATCACGCATTCCATATTTTGAAATTTCTTCAAGACCATTCATTGAAAGTCTCAAAACAGAATTTCTGCGTTTATCAGTAAAATATTTCTGATAACCATAAACAGCAAAGCTTTCTGGGTTTTTACTAATACCGAATTCGCCTGCATATGGAACTATTTGCCCAATTACAACCCTAGAAGATGTAACAGTTCCACCCCCTTCGGCTGAATATATTGCGTCTTTATCAATAAGAGCTCTACTAACTTTGTTTTCTTGAAATATAACTAAGTTGGTATCTTCAGCATATAGTTTTTGTATACTTCCTTTAGCTGGGTCAACTGATTTAGTAATATCTTCACCAACTGAAAATACATTAGTATCATTAATACCTGTTCTAGAATTAAATATACCTGAATAAATTAATGCATTACCTCTTACAGATCCGTTTGGTTCATCTTCAACTAAATAAGCTTTTACTCCAAAATCTACCGTGGTATTATTATACCCGCCTCGTATTCTAGATTCTTCAATTGCCCATGTGCTATCGGATACGTTATTAGTAGCTATTTGAGGGTAGCCGCCTAAATCTGTAGGTATACCAAAAGAGCCGTTGGCGCCGCCTCTACCATTACTAGCGTTTCCAATTTGCCCTACTCTTTTCAAAAGAAAGGTGTTAAAGTATTTAACTTCTATAATTGCACCCATTTATTATCACTTATTTATATAAATTATTACACAGTTCCGTCGTATATTAGTATTGGTTGCTCTGTATAATTTCTTTTTTGTTTTTTTTCATTAAGATACGTAGGGCTAACCCAAAAAAGGCCGTCTTCCTTCCATTTGCCTCTAAATCTTTTATGCACACCTGATGCTATCTTATATCGTTCCATACTAACAGCAAATTTTCTATCCTCCAAGCTTAGCATACCATGTATAGATTGATGCGAACTGTGTACTTTTTTTTGATAATGTATATCAATAATAATAGGATCTATAAGTGTTGCTTTAGTTAATGATTCTTTCAAATGAGGCAAAACTTTATTTCCAACAACTATAAAATCAATATCTTTTGAATCCCATTTATTTTCTATGATCCCGCCTACAAGATAAAGTTTATACCCTTTCCAATTAATTTTTTTTACTTCATTTATTAATTTTTGGGTATACTCGTGATGTAACCTAAGCTTATAATTACCTAAACGATTTTTCATACAATAACATAGCTGTATACATTTACATCTGATGAAGACACTGTGTTTCCGTATGTATTATTAACTAGAGAATTATCATATTCGCAGTCTTCTAGCGCTTCAAACGCTCGACCGGCTGTTGAACCTCTAGCCCAATTGCTATTAGACCCGCAAGTAGTTGTGGTTCCGTTATTAAAATTTGCATTCGTTCTGTCAATTTCTATAGCATTTGATGAATCTGCTGTAAGCGTAAGATCCTCCCATGTTCCATCATACAAATAATACCCGTCTGTTGGAGCATTCTCGTTAAAATATAATTCTACAAATTCCACATCAACATCATTATAATTATTCAATATGTATGTAGACTCACGCCTTCTGACAGTTTGTACAACATTTCCAAAACTAACAGTAATAGTTAAAGTATCTTGTGCACCGCCGGCATCTCGCAACCTAACAATTATAATATAATCGTCTATAGGAATACCCATTTGAGATTCATCATTTATAACTTTACAAGTAGATAATGAATTTGTACTTGATGTAATTAGCGAAAAATGAGATACAGAATTGCCAGAACTTCCGGTTTGAGAAGTAATGTCCCAAATAAGGTTTTTACCTGAATGATTACTATTTCCTCCATTTTTACCTGTGATAGTTAGCATAATTGATGTAGACCTGCCTATTGCGCCAAGATTACCATTGGGTGGGCTTGTGCCATTTGCGGCAAATATTTCTGGTACTAAATTTCCAAGTAAAGCCTCTTTTGTTATTATAGTTGTAGAAGAGTTACCTCCGTCTGTTAGCACTACTTCAAAAGTAAAATCAAAGTTTCTTTTTCCCGCTGTATCGCCGTAATATACATTACTAAAAAAAGTAGATGTTGTTTGAACGTTGTAATTAAAAGCGCCGTCATCTACTAAATTAAAATATGTTGTTACATTTTGTGGTGTTCCTTCTCTATTAAGAACGCTTAAAAGCGTTAAAGAAGTTATTGTGTTAGTATCAATATCTGCGCCAAAATTATCAACTAACCTAAAATCACCGTTAAGTATATCTGCTCCGCTCGCAATATCTTCATCGAATGGTGATGTATTAAAGCTGCTAAAAAATGCGACAGCACCGCTTCCTGAATTTGCTACGGCTGAGTTTAAATCCGAAACAAGACCAGCTGATGTAGTTTCCCAAAATATATCTAACTTTGATTCAACAGGCTCTGTTTCAAAAACAGCTAAATTTTCAATAGTTACAAAATTACCTGATGCATTAGCAGGAGTTCCAAATTGTAAGTCACCATTAAAACTTGTTGTAATTTCACCAACTATTGGATTAGCATTATTATTGTAAAATAAAAATATATTATCCGCATTTGTAACCGGAGGCGTTGTGTTATTGTAGTTAAACAAATCAAATAAATCTTGTATATTATTTACAGTAAATGAATTTTTTGCTGGATAAAATTGCCCATTGCCATTTACATCAAACGAATATTTAGGCAAAGCAGTCGGGTCAGGGTCTTCATTATTAACACGTCCATATAACCTAACTGAGCTTCTGAAAGATTTATCCTGCGGACCAACCTCTGCTAAATCTCTAGGTACTTTATTTATATTGTCATTTACAAGTGATATATAAGATGTTTCTCTTCCTGTTGTTGCGCCGATAGCGGCATCACCTTTTAATGCCCCTGCAGTATAAACATTGTAATATTCTTGTTCTGTTTGTTTTACAACTATTTTATAGCTATACCAACCTAATGGATTATAAGCAAGGTCATTAACATCGCCGTTATAAAGACCAGGTTCTAATGTGCTACTTGAAAAATTATTATTTACTCCAGAAGTTATTAATTGATTAAATAAAACTTTTATTGATTGCCCTTTCCATTGATCAGACGCGGTTTCTTCTGTTATATACGGAGCATATACAGTTGATCCTAAATATGTTTCTGTGCCAACAGTAAGAGACCTCGTGCTATTAGAAAGTATAACTCCAGATTGCCTTCCGTATCTGTCCGATAAAACAAATCCAATTTGATATTGTCTGTTTGTTTTCAATGAGCTACTGGGGTATTCAACTAAACTTGTTGATGTTTCAACATCACCCTGTGCGGAAAATGAAAGAACAGTATCATTTGGAACAGAAATAGCGGTATCTACTACTAATGTAGAAGGTGGCGTAAAAGACGTTACTATAACCGTCCCAGAAATGCCGTTACCCGTAACAATTGCGCCTGGATAAGGCTGAAATCCTGTAACTGGTCCTGATATATTATTAATGTTTAATGTGGTTGCATTTACATAATCCCCATCAACATCCGCAACCCCTGTTTTTAAATTAAAATCTAATTTTTCAGTAAGTGCCACATTGTAATTTAAAGCTGCGGGTGGGGTATGCTTTGTTTGAAAATTACCATATATTATCCTATTGCTAGCAACTTCTTGAGATAAAGCTCTAACTGGTATTTTATCGTAGACCCTTATTAAGTCTTTTTCCGGTAACGTTTTATATGGCTTTTTGTTTGTGTAATTATAGGTATAGTATTCATTAGACCCAACATCACTTATTACAGAAATAGGTATTGTATCTATAACATTTACTGCTAACCCATCTGATTCTTTTGAAATAATATCAATTTCTTTTATAAGAAAATTTGATTCTATTGAGTCTGCAGCACCCGGAAGTGGTATTATCAGTTCAATATTATTAACTTTATTCTCCATAAAAGAAACAATACTTGATTCAAATGCTTCTTGCTGGTCTTCGTCAAAAAAGTAGCCGTCTTGCTTCGGGATAAAACATGACTGCGTAAATGGTGCAAATATTGAATATTCGCCATCATCAAATTTAAATCTATAGCTAAATCTTATAAATTTATTTTCTATAAATTTAGAATCGCCTGAATATGTAAGATCATAATATGGATTAGGAACGAATACTACTTTGTCAGTTGTTTGAAATGAAGTGTTTCCCGTTAATGTTAAAATGCTACTACTCGTAACATATTGCTGAACAGTTAGGTTTAAGTATGTTAATACACCGTTTTCACTAAGCTTGGCAACACTTAATCCGTTAGTGGGTTCGGAATAAGCGCCGGGGAAAACTAGTTGATTTATTTCACCTGAATTTCCGCTCCAATTTACGATGCTAGCCATCCCGCCGTTTGGAAGAAATACACTCGAAACATCTTTCATTGTAGTTTCATATTGAATAGCAGATGAGGAGCCAATGTTGAACTTATATAGCTCCATTGGTAAATACGGATTATATTTTGCAACAGATATTTGATCTTCTGTCGTGTAATACGTGCCGCCAGCAGCTGATTCAATATTTATTTTTCTAGGTTGATTCCTATCATCTGTAAAAAATAATAATTCTTCTAAAATATTAACCCCTGTTATTGGGTATAATTTAGAAAAATTTAAAAACGGACCTGTTACAAGTAATGTGGCAGTGTCGTTGTTTGTATTATACTGATATATGTAATGATTTGAACCAGTACTGGAATCATTATATTGTTCATCTTCATTATCTGTTAAAAAAACAAATATTAATCCTCTTGCTTCATCTGTTAAAAAGCCAATAGAGCTTAAGCCAGATACACTTGGTACAAAATCTACAACAGATATATTGCCTAATATGTTTTCTAAGGCTCCTTCGTCTGGACCTTCTGATCGGCTGACCTGTGCATTGATAGCATGTCTATATTCTCCAGATGGTAATAACCGCGCATCTAGGTCCTTGTTCATCTTCGATTTTATGAAGGCGTTTTTAACTTCAGGCATTAGTGTTTAATTATTTTAGATTTATTTCTAAATACTTGTGAAATTTCCTCAAGTTTAATATTTGATATTCTTAACTTAGTGTTTCTAAGCTTAGCTCTTTTTTCTTTTTTAAGCCTTTGCACAATATATTCAGGTTGATTAGCTCGTCCAGAAATAATAGCATAAATTATATATGCATAAAAAGCTTCTTCTGCCAACTTAGGCACTTTCATATCTGTAGTATAAGCCAACCCATCAGATATATATTCTAAAATTATTACTTTATCAACTAAATCACTTGAAAAAGCAAATTTACCTTCTCTTTCGTTTATTGTAAAAAAACCATTTATTTGCGTTGTTTCTGGGTTTAAACCGAACCTTTGACCAACCCCTAATCTATGTTTAGAAAAATCATTTATAGCCGCATCTGAAAAGTTTTCATCATAACCTCCAGTTATTTTTTTCATATCTGCTGCCTTCCATTTTTCTTCTGTAATAGATGTTCCTTCTAAGTTATTACCGCTAATATCCTGCGTAGGTATACCTTGCCCATCTTGCACAGGCACTTCGGTTGGACTACCTGTAAGACGAGTAGGGTATATTACGTGCTTGACGCCTAAGGCGTCCGTCCACGATGCTTTAACATAATTAACATAGTCTTGTGGAATTGCCACAGTAAGATTATTTGGAATTGTTAGTTCTTGTGATTTAATGCTTTTTAAAGTATCATAGCTAAACTCTTGCATTGCTCGCTTGGCATGAAATATTATTTCATTTCTATTAACAGAGGAGATAAGTTTACCATCACCAGCATGTATCATTAAAAAGTTATTGATAAGCTCTGTTATAGATATATATCTGTAGCTACCGTAATCATCACCGGTGTAATATTGCTCATTAGTTTGCGTTATTAATCCGCCATCAGGTGCTGCCATATGTTAACTTTTAGAGTTTATTTGTTCGGATTGAACAGCTTGCGCCGCAACCTGCACAACTTGGGGGTCTTTTATTATAATACCTGCGTATGCTAATATTCTTAATATAACATTAGTTTGTTCTGACTCTATTAGTTCAAACTGAGTTGAAACGCTTGCTGAATATAAATATTGACCTAAATTGCCAGTAGAAAAACCCCAAACAATATCAGACGGTTTTCTTATATAAGATACTTTTATATCGTTGGCACTTGCAATGCTTGAAGGGTATATATATAAATGAGGGCTACCTGTATTATTACCTGTTGTCCCTTGAGTAGCTCTTTCGTATATATATACAGGAAAATCTGTTGTGGGCTTTGTTAAAAGAGACGCGTTTAAGTAAAGATATTCGTTTCTATTAACCTTTTGAAGTTCCACGGCATTATTGTAAATAACCGTACCTAGTTTATATAAGTCATTTGGCACAGAAAAATACAAATCAGGATTAACAGAGTTTATTGTTAAAACAGCGTCTGTAGTGCCACCTGTTATCATTACTGTGTTTGTAGCTGAATATCCTGATGCACCATTAGCTATAGTAACTGACTGTATTACTCCTCCACTGGTTGTAGTGTTTACAGTGAGCCCTAAGCCGTCTCCACCACTAGTAGCGACATTTGTGCCATTACTATGTCCGGTTCCTCCATTAGTAACAGTTACCGTTAAAACTCTTCCCGCGGGAGTTATAAATGTATTTCCAAATTGTTTAAATATAGCTAAGCATTCATCTACATTTTTTTGTCTGTCAGCATATTCAACATTTGTTTGCGGCACTCTAAGCTGTTGGTTTAAGTCATTAAAATAACTTTCAAAAATTTCCAATTGCACCTGAGTAGCTACTTTGTTGAATTCATCTGGGGTCATATAGCCCCGCTGTTCTTTATTTAAAATAGATAAAACCGTTTGATATACGGTATTTACATTTATAGCCATATTTTTATTTTAATAAAGAGCGGCAACATAACGCTACCGCTCTATATTAGTATTACGCGTTATGCAAACTTTTTCTCAATTGATTTATAAACTTCTACGCCTTCATCTGTTTGCAAGAATGCAGCAAAAGCTGAATATGGGTTTTCATCAAATGGTACAGTCATTAGCTTTTTATCATTTGACGCCCAAGAAAAGATTCTCTGGTCCTGTGAAAGTTTAATAATATTTGCTTCTTTTGCTTTAATTGCAAAATTACGAAGTTGAACATTATCGTCGTTCGCAAGCTCTAAAAATAGCCCAGGATTTCTTTTAGCAAACAAAAGTAAATCTCTTTTCAATTCTTTAGAACTCATTTTTGAAACTGAGCTGCCAAGCTCAACTCGAACAATAGCTTCAGCCATGTCAACATCCATTACCATTGCGGCATTAAGAGCTTCCAGTTCTATTTCAATATCTTCAAGCTGATCTTTTGCTTCGACAATAGAATCATGCTCTGTATATCTTTTATTTAAAAATGGGTGATATAAAGAAAGCAGCTTTTGTAATGCTTGCTTTTCTTTGCTTACGAATAAGTGGCCATTCTTAAACATAATATGCCCTAATGTAGCTTCACCATTTTGTTCATCAACAAATGGAGAATTTTGATTAGTTGCATATCTAAGCTCTCTTTGTTCATTTTTTTCTGAATCAAACCAAAGCAATGATCTATGCCTAGAATGTCTGGCTGGTACAGTGTAAGTTAATGGAGACGAACCTACTAAATAGTAGTGTCTATCTTTAATTTCCCATTGTGGTCCTTTTGGCTCTTTTTTTACAGTTTTAGCCTTAACTATTTCCTGAGGTGCAACCTCAATTGTTTCTTCTGCTACAGCTTTTTTTGCCATGATATAATATAATAAAAGTTTTAATAAAAATAAAAACTACCCCCGCGGTTAAACGAGGGTAATTTTTTTTTAAAAGGATAATGCTTATTTCTTCAACAATACGAAGTTGTTAGCACCTTGAACACACAAACATCTTTCTGACAAGAAGTGTACATTCATTGCATCCTCGCTTGAAGTGAATGCTCCACCTACTGAACCTGTAATCCAAGTTTTAAGTCTTCGATCATCAGCTTCAGATGCACGATAACGTACGTGAAGGAATGGTCGTCGAATGTTAGTACCAAGTATTTGGTCATATACAGTAGAAGTACCAGCTGGAATAAGAACACCATCAATTGAATCCTCGCCCGCAGTATTATAGCTGCTGTCAAATCCACGTGTTGATGCATCATTTAAGTATTTCCAGTCAGTCTTATAGAAATCATAAGAACCTCTGCGGAAGCCAGTGAATCCAAGATTCAAAGCCATTTCTTCAGAGTTTTCAAATATACCATAAGCAGATCCAGATCCAGTATTTCCACCGTTTAGCCCTGCAAGCATATCGTCAAAAGCTAGATTGGTAGTACGATCTAAGAAAAGCATATTTTCTTCAATTGCACCTTGTCCGTCTAGGTTTTTAAGGATTTCGTCAAAAGAATCTAATGTAGCAGGAAAAGCTGAATATACATTCCCACGCTTGTTAAGCGCTGCAAAAAGACCCTGCGTACCTTTTACATTTTGTTTGTAAGCAGAAATAGAACCTGTAGTATCAGTTGCTGAATCAGATTTTTCAGCCTCAACCATTGTCATCTCTAAGTAATCTTGATAACGTAGTCTTGTTTCTGATTCAGCTTTTAGATACCATAGATATCCAGAAGTTCCATCTTCAGTAGCAACTTCAACCCATCCAATCTGAGCAGTGTCAGAACCATTAATACCATAATGATCTTTAATGATAATAGGCGAGTTACTAAACTGAGTAAACTCAGGCTCTACTGAACCTTCCATTCCGGAAGTTCCTTTTCCAAATTCAGAACCAAATACAAATACTTTTAAAGCATCTGCAGATACGAGAGCAGCTGACCATGTTGCTGACCCAAATGGGTGAGCTTCAACGGTAGTCCCTGTAATCGCG
>Ga0181409_1000568_pt1 | contig 14393 bp, 9 predicted proteins | sample 32SPOviralmetaG_FD_130138 | JGI IMG/M metagenome (GOLD analysis project Ga0181409, IMG submission 130138) | Marine viral communities from the oligotrophic San Pedro Time Series (SPOT) site, San Pedro Channel, CA, USA - 32 SPOT_SRF_2012-05-30 | ecosystem: Environmental > Aquatic > Marine > Strait... | reverse complement strand
TCTTTATTAATCTTTTAAATAATAAAAATTATGGCAAGTTTAATTAAGTTTCCGTATTTACGATCTAATACAGCCAATACATCTCATTTAACATTAAATGTAGAGGGAGTGTATAGATGTGAATCGGTTTCAGATAAAATCAGAGTATATTATAACATCATAGGTTCTTCTGCTGGGCAAATACTGTGCGTTGATATAGACTTTAAGACAATTGCAACATCTGCTGATGCTGAGTCTTTAGAAGTGCTAGTCAAAGCTGCTGCTCAAGCACCAGGAAGCTGTGAACTATTTGTTTTACCTTCGGATTCAACAAACAACGGAGAATTAGCGACTGATACACCTTTCGCGATGTCTTCCGCTGCTGAACCGTCTTAATACTATTAATTATGAGTAATTATGTAATAATACCAATAGATGCGTCTAGTTTGCCTTTAGCAACTTCAGATTTAACTGGAACAGCAACAGGTGGCGGTACCGTAGGTCCAGCTTCTGGAACTGCTACCGCTAGTGATGCACAAGATGTAGGCGGTGGATCTGGATCTGGTGCTAAAGCAACTATAACACAGGGATCTAGTAATAATGCTACTATAGCAGCTGCTACTATCACAATAACAGTTGCTGGAGACGGCTACAAAGCAGGTGACACTATCACTATTCCTATAATAGCCGCTAGTGGTTCAAAAACATCAACATCAGCTGTAGTGTCTTACACTATATTAGCTGGTGACTTAGTGACTGCAGACTCTCAAGTTGAGGAGTTACTTCCAGTTGAAGACGTAGCGTGCGTAGATGTTGTTAATACTGGCGCTACTATAGATATACTTTTAAAACAAGCTACGGCTTTGAAAAAGTATACTTTAAGCTTAAATGGTGGTACTGACGACAATTATGAAGAAGTAGCAATACATGTTAATGATGCTATTCAAAAAGCAATGCAAGCTGAAAATAGACAACCAATAATGACTTTTCCTTTAGGAGTAAGTTGTTATGACGTTGTGTTGTCTTAAACTAAAATACAAGGTCCTGCTTCGGCAGGATCTTTTTTAATTATTATATTATATTATATTATGGAAACAAAAGAAAAGAAAAATCCTGAAGTAAAAAATACTTGGGAATACAAAGATAGAAATTACTATCTAATAAAAGGTGAACCTTTAACTTATACTCTACCATCTAGACATTCTGCTAGATACCCATTAGTTTGGTTTGACAAAAGTATAGGCTATGAAAGAGAATTAAGATATGCTTCTAATCATCAATCAGTTTTTGTTGATGAGCAGAAAGGATCTGTTACTTTAAAACATATTGTTTTTCAAAAAGGTCATTTATCAATACCAAAAGAAAAAAGAAATTTACAAGAGTTTTTAGAAAAGCATCCTCACAATGGTGTTATATTCAAAGAATATGACGAAGTTGTAGAAGCTGAAGATCAATTTGATGTTTTAGAACTGGAAATAGCAGCTTTAAATATGGCTTATGACATGGATGTAGATAAAGCAGAAGCTATATTAAGAGTTGAAAAAGGCTCTTCTGTATCTTCAATGAGCTCTAAAGAGTTAAAAAGAGACTTATTATTATTTGCTAAACAAAATCCAGCTTTATTATTGGATCTAGCTGAAGATGAAAATGTAGAATTAAGAAATTTTGCAATTAAAGCTGTAGAGAATAATATAATAAAGTTAGATGCTGATCAAAAAACATTTAAATGGGCTGCTAATGGCCGTAAGTTAATGACAGTACCATTTGATGAAAACCCTTATTCAGCTATGGCTTCGTGGTTTAAAACAGATGAAGGAGTTGAAGTCTATAAATCTATAGATAAAAAACTTAAATAACAAGTGATTATAAATAAGGGTGGTTTTATCGCCACCCTTTTTTTTAAAAAATATTAAAATGGCAATAAACGTAAACACGGTATATACCACTGTATTAACTATACTTAATAAAGAACAAAGAGGTTACTTAACTCCTTATGAGTTTAATAATATAGCTAATCAAGTTCAATTACAAATCTTTGAAAAGTTTTTTGAAGATTATAATCAGTATATACGTATGCCAAAAACAGATGTTGAATTTGCATCAAGAATGGATCACATTAGAGATGAATTTCAGATATTTGAAAAAACAGCTAATGCTTCTAATGATCCAGTTGCAAGTTCTAACGTTTATACCCAACCAACAGATCTATATAGATTTGGAACTGCTTTTTATACGAAAGCAACTGGCGCTCCAGAAATAGCTATAATGAGTAAAAGAGATTATAAAGAACAAACTTTATCTCCTCTTCTACAGCCTTCATTAAATTTTCCTATAGCTACATATCAACAAGATAAAATTACAGTATATCCAAGTTTAACTACTTTTTCTAATGAAGATGTAGAGTTTAATTATGTTAGAAGACCTGACTTAGCTAGATGGGGTTATTCTACAGGTGGATTTGGACAGTTTGTTTATGATCCAACAGTTTATAATCCTGCTCTTCTAAATAACACAGGTAGTTTGTTAAGTTCTATAAATCCTAATTTAACAAATGGCATAGCTCAACAAATTACTGTAACTCCAGGCGCGTCTAGTGACCCTGCGGTTACAATAACAACAGCAAATTCATCAGCTACTGGCCTACAGCTTTTATTGACAATAGAAGCTTCTGGAGGCATAACTGAAATTAATGTCACTAATCAAGGAACTGGTTACAGTATAGGAGATACAATAACTTTTGAAGCTTTAAATGCTACTCAAACGTTTACAGCAACTCCTAGTGGAGGCACAGCAAGTGTTAATGCCGTTTGTAAACTGGCTAAAGCTAATTTTAACTCAGGCAGTACTTTTGGATCTACTAATTTTGAAATAAGTGACTCTATGCAAACTGAAGTTATTTTAGAAATATTAAAATACGCAGGAGTAGTAATAAGAGATCCTCAAATAATACAAGCTGCTTCTCAAGAGTTAGCACAAGATGAAGTAAATTCAAAAAGATAATAAATGGGACTAATAAAACAAACTAATGCTCAGTATTATGCTGGAGAGCAATTATATTTTGGAGATGGAACAGCTAGTCAAGTCTTAACTTGGCCTTCTACAATGGAAACTTTAATATGGGATGCCACTGTAGTTCCCTTAAGTTTACCTAATTTTACAGTGTTTATAAATAATATTCAAATACCGCCCTTAGATTATACTAACCCATCATCTCCAGTTTCTAATTACGACTTAGCTTCATCAATAACTAATGGAGTAAAAACACAAACAATAACTTTAAAAAACCAAGCAGGCTCAATTGCTGTAGGATCTGTAGTGTCAATTAGATTAATATTACAATCTATATGGGATAATTATAACAGCTACGCTTACACTAGTCTAAAAGATATTGTAAATAACTTTATTGTAGCTTACGTAGGTATGGACAAATTAATACCTAGATGCAAGAGATCAGATGTTGTTTTTCATGCTAAAAGAGGTTTGCAAGAGTTTTCTTTTGATACTTTAAAAAGTGTTAAATCTCAAGAATTAACAATACCACCTAGTCTATCTGTAGTTATACCACAAGACTATGTTAATTATGTTCAACTTTCATGGATAGATTCTTCTGGAGTTAAACACATTATATATCCAACTAGACTGACTAGTAATCCAGGTGAATTACCTCTGCAAGATGGTTTTGGTATACCAACTCAAGATAATTATGGAGAAAATTTAGAAGCTAGACAATCTATAACTAGTGAAAGATGGAAAAATAATAACAACCTTAATATTACAGGACAACTAAGTGATCAAGTATTTAACAACGCTGATGTGTATGATTGGCAATGGTGGAAAATGGCTTATGGTCAAAGATATGGCTTACAACCAGAGGTTTCTCAAAAAAATGGTTGGTTTACTATAGACGAAAGAGAAGGTAAGTTTAGTTTTTCTAGTGGTCTAGCTAATCAGTTAATAATATTAGAATATATATCAGATGGATTAGCTTATGACATGGATTCTAAGGTGCCTAAGATGGCCGAAGAGGCATTATATATGCATATAGCTTATTCTATACTAGCTGGAAGAGCTAACGTGCAAGAATATATAGTTCAAAGGTTTAAGAAAGATAGAAGAGCACAGTTGAGAAATGCTAAAATAAGGTTAAGTGAAATTAAAATTGAAGAGTTTACTCAAGTCATGAGGGGTAAATCTAAATGGATTAAACACTAAATATGGCTCAAACTAAAAATACTTTTATCAAGTCTAAAATGAATAGAGACTTAGACGAAAGACTTGTACCTAATGGTGAATATAGAGAGGCTTTAAATATACAGGTAAGTCAATCAGAAGATGCTGACGTTGGAACATTATCTACAGCTTTAGGAAATACTTTAATTACAGAGTTTGGACTAGAGGAAGACTGCAACGCTAAAATTATAGGAATGTATGCAGATGAAAAAGATAAAAATATATTCTTTTTTATAACTAATTTCATTGACACTTCTTCTACAGGCTTAACCAACTACCCAACTTCGCAAGTTATTAATCAGATTTGGGCTAGAAACATAAACTCCAATACTAACACTAAGCTTGTTGAAGGTCAGTTTTTAAATTTTTCTATAACGCATGAGATTTTAAATATAGATTTATTAGATGATTTGTTATTCTGGACAGACAATAGGAATCAGCCAAGAAAAATAAACATAGCTAAAGCAAATCCATCAGCATCGTTAAATCCTAATTATTATACTAACGAAGATCAAATATGCGTTGCTAAGTATGCTCCTTGCGATGTTATAAGTTTAATGAAAGACTATATAGTAAGTTATTCAATAATTTCTGGAGGAGGCGGAACTGGCCCTAATCCAGCAAACTATGTAGTTAATAATATATATAGTACAGTTTCTACTCTTACAAATGGAGGTGAGGGTTTAACTATAAAGGTATTGACAGTAACATCAGGTAATATAACTTCGTTTGAGATAGTGAACCAAGGAAGTGGATATATAGATCAAGAAAATGTAAATGTATCTCCTCGAACTGGATCGGCAAGAATCCAATTGTCTGTTGAAAATCAGAGTACTATGAAAAATAAGTGTACTGAGTTTCTTCCAGATACTCTTACGGATGTAGTTGCTACTGGGGTTGGCTATAGTATAACCTCAGGATCTGTTTTTCAAGGTAATTATGATTCATCTTTAGCTCCTTATGTAGGTTCATTAGTAAAAATAGAAAATGCCGTAGGTACAGATATAACGCCTAAGCTGGCTAGACTTACTAGTTTTACTAGCCAAGGTTCAAGCTTTTTTGCTATAATAACATGGCCTTTTCCAGCAGCGTCTTCTCCTCAAACTTTAAACGTTCCTGATGGTGGTAAGTTAATATACGGATTAAATCCAGATTATGATAATCAATGGCCTGGAGATTGTGAGTATTTAAAAGATAAGTTTGTAAGGTTTTCTTATAGGTTTAAGTTTGATGATAATGAATACTCTACTATAGCCCCTTTTACACAAGCTTGTTTTATACCTGTTAATAATGGTTATTTTTTAAAAGAAGAAATAAATACAGGAGTTATACAGTCTTTAGTTAGAACTGTAGCAGGAACTAATTATACCGTAGGCCAAACAAGCATTATAACTCAAAGCGGTAATCAAACTGCTCATGCTGAAGTTGTCAGTACTAGTGGAGATGTTCGTATAATAAACGGAGGATCTGACTATATTAATGGTAATTCTGTTTCTGTTTCTTTTACTAATGGATCAGGAGCAAGCTATACAGCTAATACTCTTGAAAAAGTATTTGATACTAATCAAGCTTTTAAGTCTACAGAAAATAAAAAATTTGAAAACTTAGTAAATAATATTGATCTTCAAATACCTTGTCCTAATTTTTTAAATTCTAATGGAAATACATGGGATAAAATACAAGAAAGTATGCATGTAGATTCTATAGAGATAATTTATAAAGATGATGCTGAAGATGTTTTAAAAGTTTTAGACTCAATTAACGTTACCGAATTAGTTACAATTAATCAACCTTTTTTTAATTACCAATATCAATCAAGTTTACCTATAAAAACTTTAGAAGAGCGAGATTTATTAAGAGTTAGTGATAAAGTTCCTTTAAGAGCTTTGACTCAAGAAGTTTCTGGCAATAGAATTATATATGGTAATTATGTAGATGGTCACACAAGTAATGCTACGTTAGACTATCAAGTAGCTAGTTCTGCTAAATTTCCTACTACTACTCCTTTTTTCTCTACATTAAAGAAAGAATACCAAAACCATACTTTAAAACAAAATAGAAATTATCAAGTAGGTGTAGTTCTTTCAGATCGATATGGTAGACAATCTGATGTAGTTTTATCAGAAATAGAAAGCACTGTTACTGGCCTTGGTAGTGATACAATTTATGGTTCGTCAACTACTTACCACCCTTATTACAGTAGTGATCCAGGGTTACTACAATCAGGTGGTTCTGGAACTGCAGGAACTACTTGGCCTGGTGATAGTTTAAAAATACAATTTAATTCTCTAGTTCCTGAAAACAATGGATTATTAGGTTATCCTGGTCTTTTTGTAGGTATAGAAGGGGCTAATGTTTCTAATTTTTTTACAGGAGGCCCTTATTTAGATAGTGGTTTATATCCCTCGAACCCAGTTACCAATGCCGCAACAACTACTAATGGATCTGGCACGGGATTAACGGTGGATTATTGGACAGCAAATGGTCAAATGGGGCCTTACTCGCCTGTCATAAATAACCCTGGCTTTGGGTATGCGAACGGTGATACCATAACTATATCAAGCAATATTTCCCCTACTCCAGGTAATTTTCAAGCAGCTACTTTTAGGATTCAAACAGGATTAGTTCCTAATTTAACAGGTTGGTATAGCTATAGAGTAGTTGTAAAACAACAAGAACAAGATTATTATAATGTTTATTTACCTGGAATACTTAATGGAAATATAGTTGATAATATTTCTAACAATGCAACTTCAGCTACTTTAAGTTTATATGGAGATAATATTAATAAAATACCAAAAGATTTAACAGATGTAGGCCCAACACAGACTTCATTTAGAACTTCAGAAGAAGAATTAATCTTAAGAGTGCAAAACTTTTTAAACAATACTGAAACTGTAAGCAGGCAATTTTATCCAGAAACTGAAACAGAAGATGTAGTTAGCTTATCAGAATTAAGTGATTTAGGCTTTAATTTATCTAGAAATACACAAGCTATAGATGGATCTTATCCTAATGCTGTTTCTACTATTAATCTTACTACGTTTAATGAAAGCGTTTCTAATGGCGCTAGTGTTACAATACTAGATGGAAATGGGAATACAGTTTATGGCACAGCAGCGGGACTTTATGCTCTTAGCTATTTTAAATCAACTAGCCCAGAAGCATCTGTAGTGTTAAATGAGAAAATCACATTACCGTCATCTCTAACACCTTACACTATAACGTTTGGTGCAAGTGGTATCGTATATAATAGTTTTAATAATCCTTTGGTAGGTTTTTTAAATACCTCTGAAAGTATTGGTGTTTCAGAGGAAAAAGGATTTGTACCATCTTTAGCTGTTTTTGAAACGTCTCCTGTAGTTTCACAGTTGAATATATTTTATGAAACAAGTACTTCTGGAACTATATCAGATTTAAATGATTTAATAGTAGCTGGCAGTCCTGCCGGAACATTTATTGCTACAGTTTCTAGTGTAGAAAGTAGCGACACACTGTTTAATGAGACAAAAACAGGCTCTTATACCGTAACTAATAGTTTTACTCCTGTAGACTTTAATGGTGATGCGATAGTGGATGCTGCTGCTAGTGGAGCTTTGGTTAGTGTTTTTGATGATAATGGAAGTTCTAGAATAAATGAATTTCAGTTAGAAAATAACAATGGAGTTTTTACTTTAAAAACTAATAGACCCGCTGGTATTGGCTACTACGTAGGATCTAACAACAGACTCATAACTTTTAATTGTACTGTAAAAATAACAAGTAATGGCTCGAGTGTGTTTAAATCTTTTCAAATACAAGTAGGTAATTCTAAACCAACTTATGGTCCTTCAAGATATGCACCTAATCCTCCAGGCGCATTAAACGGCACTAATTACACAAGCTATTTAAATGGTTATGGGCCAGGTCAAGTTTTACCGGCTCCTTCAGGATTTCCAACACCTAATTTACCTCCGTTAATAGCTAATCCAATTGATGGTCCACAGCTTTTTGGTCCTCTTGGTTTTTATGCTACTTTTAACAATGCTAATGATTATGACCCAACAACTCCTGGCGGTGGTTATGGAACAAAATCTCTAGCTCAATTTGTTGCCTTCAACGGCAGTGGAGATAATTCAGCTCCATTTCCAAATGCCTCATTTTCACAACCTCCTTTACTTAATCCAAATTCTTTAAGAACAAGAGAGGTAAGTTGGTTTTGTACGTCGTGGAAAATTGGCTCAAATACTGTTGCTAAAAACTTTGATGAAAATGATATCGTAAAAGTGGTAGTAAATGGACAGACTGAAAGTGTTAGATATGGTGATATCAGTGGAACTCTACCAGATGTCCTCGTGTCGCAAGCGGAGAAAGAAGGTCCAAATGGAAATTCGTATCAAATATATATAGGCGAAGATTATGCAGAAAAACAAGATAATAGATTTGGAGGTATAACTGATAGGATGGATTTTGCCGTATTCGCGGGAAATTCTAATTCAGATTTCCAATTTCTTCCAAGCCCGGGGTTAAAAATTGGAGCACAACCAGTAAACAATTTTAAATGTGGTATTGGGGTTAGGCCTTTAACTAGTGATGTCAGCACTTCATTAACATATGATCCAGATGGAGATCCTAGCGGCTTACAACAAGGTGCTGCTAATCTTTTAAATTTTTTTGGCAATAATAATAATTATTTAGGGTCAAACACTACCGCTGGTAATATAAATCCATTAGCGGTAAGCTCTATACCTATTGCTTCTTTTATTGAACGAATAGAGCATGTAATTACCATACAAGCAAGCGATGGATCAAATTTAATAGGTGAACCAAGCGTTATTAAAGTAATTCAATTAGGAAATTAGTAGTAATAAGTTTTTAAAATAAGTGATAATAATATGGGAGCAGTTATAGAAGTAAAGTATTTTAACTCATTTTGGATGAAGCAAATTCAAGGTCTAGTAACAAACCCTGCTGAAAATAATCCAAAATGGCCTAGTTTAGAGTGGAATCCTTTTGGGTATCCTGAGTTTCCTTTAAATGCTGTTAATGATGCTGATAACTGGTATATAGAAGAAGCTAGAATAAAAGGTGGGTATAACAATACTATAGTATCTCAAGGTGTTAGAGCTTATTTAAATGAAAAAAACCCACAACAAGATATAAGAGAAGCATCTTTAATATATTCTGGAGTATATAATAATAGAACTGAAATAAATAGAACAAATGTTTTTAGTATAGGCGAGGTTATAGAAGCTGACTTAGACCCTATGGATGGTAGTATTCAAAAACTTTTTGCTGAAGATACTAATTTAACTATATTTCAAGAAAACAAAGTAACAAAAGCCTTGGTAAACAAGAATGCTATATACTCTGGTACTCAAGGTTCTAAAGAAACTCCAGAAATACCTGTAATAGGTCAAATTGTCCCTTATTTAGGTGTTTTTGGAATAGGTAAAAATCCTGAGTCTTTTGCTCAGTATGGTTTTAGAAAATATTTTGTAGATCCAATTAGAGGATCTGTTATGAGGTTGTCAAGAGATGGTTTAACTGAAATATCTAATTATGGTATGAAAGACTATTTTAGAGACGCTTTAAACGGTACTATTTCTGAAAGACAAGAAGCTTCAATTCCTTGGACAAAGGTATCACCTACAATACCATCTTTAGTAGAAAACGTAACTTGGACAGGTGCTAATACTGGGGGAGTTTATGCTTCTTTAGAAGGTGGTCAAACTTCAGGTTCTGTATATACTTTTATAACTACAGGAACTACAGCTGTGCTAAACTTAGCTTACAATCCACAAGGTGGCGGTGGTTCAGGTTCTGGCGGTAAAATACAAGTAACAATAAATAATCCTTCCGTTCCACAACTTGGAGGAGCTCAAGCGGTTGTTACCGATGGAGGCTCCGGGTATGCTGTAGGAGATCAATTAATAGTAGTAGGAGACGGTATTCATTTTAGTGGTAATATAGAAATTACTTTAAATACAAGTCAAATAAGTTCTACTGTAAATAGTTTTTACATTTCTGACGAAAACAAATGTGTAGTTTTTGCTGGAAGTAAAGTATTTAACGCTGATTCTAACGGCTTAAAAATAAATACTGGAGCAACGGTTTCTCAAGTTGTTAAAATTAACGACCCTACTCTAGGTGATATATTAGAAGTTTTTACAAATATAACAGTCACGCCAACAGATACAGGATTTTTTAGTTATGATTTTAAAAGTAAAATAATCGGAGGATGGGATAATTACAATAGATATTATATTGTTTCTATTCAGTCTAATCCTTCTTATTTAGTAACAACTAGAAATTTCGATACTTTATCTTATGATGAAAGCATTCGCGGTTGGGTTTCTTTTTACAGCTACAAACCTGGTCACATGGTTAGTTTAAAAGGTTTATTTTTCTCAACACAGTCAATTGGTTTTTACCAACACAACCTTGGTAGATATACCCAATATTACGGAGTTGCTGTATCACCTTATGTTAGAATGCTTATAAATGCAAATCCCTCTGTAAAGAAAACTTTTCAAACTATAAACTATGAAGGAGATAATGGTTGGCAAGTTTCAGGCATACGTTCTGACGCTACTAAGTTTAGCACTGCTGGAACTGCTAGGGTAGACATTGGAAATAGAATACTTAGTTATGAAGAGGGTATTTATACCGGTTACGACGGTTTTCCTCAAAGAGCTGGTTTTGATAGAAAAGAAAATCTATATACAGCAAATTTAAATAACTCATCTTTATTCAATGCTGAAGAAGTTATTAGTGGAAACGTTTTAACAGGATTAAAAGGTTATTTGCTTGAAGCAACATTTACAACAGACTTAACAACAGATCTATATGGACCTAAAGAAATATGGTCAGTAGGAACTACTTATGTTCAATCATCTTAAAAATAAAATATGATATTAGATATATTACAAACAATGATAATAGAGCCTAATATGGCTCTTATTCCAGCATTAATGGTTGGTGGTATAGTATTACAAGGTGTTATGGGTGCTGTAGCACTTGGTAAAGCTAATTCCATGAATGGAACTATTAGCGACTTAGATCAAGACATTAAAGACTTAGTCAACAGTAGACAGGATATACCTGATTTATCAGAATCCTTAGAAGACATGTCGGGCTCACTAACTAATCCATATGCTAATTTAAGTGTAGCAACTAAAGCCGCTGAAATACAAATGCAACAAACTGATTTAGCTTTAGCAAATACTTTAGATACTATTGCTCAAGCTGGTTTAGGCGCTGGTGGAGCCACTGCTTTAGCAAGGGAAGCTTCAAGATCTAAAAATCAAATATCAGCAAGTATAGAGCAACAAGAAGCTCAAAATGAAAAACTAAAAGCTCAAGGTAATATGCAATTACAACAACAGATATTAGCTGAAAAAGTTAGAATGCAGCAAGGAGATATGGCTGCACAACAATTCATGTATTCGGCACAAGAAACTAGAACTAATGCTGATTTAGATAGAGCTGCTGGATTATACGACAACGCACTAGCTCAACAAGCTCAATACAATAGCGACGCTTTTGGAGCCTTTGGTAGTATGGGTGGTAATTTAGTTCAATTTGGCGCTTTAGCGGATCCGAAACAAAAATAAAATATGGGAACTTATTCAAAACCAAGTTTAGTACTAGACACCAGCTTTGGAGCTTTTAATAAAGGTCTTCAAGCAGGTGTTGATAAAGCCGCTGCTACATTACAGGCCGAGAAAAAACAAGAAAAAGCTTTATTAGAGAAGCAATTAAAAGCTCAAGAGTTACAACAAAAAGCAGATATAAAGTGGAGCATAAAGCAGTCTACGGCTTTAAATAAAAATTTACAAACTATTAGTGATTTTAATATAAACAATGTATCAAATACTAATACTAGTTACATAGGGAGAAACGGAAATCCTATTGTAGGAAATGATATTGTAAAAAAATATAATGATTTTGCTAAAACTTTACCACAGGGTTTAACTGAAGATGAAATAAAAGATAAAGTAGAAGAAGCTGGTTTAGATTTTAATACATATAAAGAATCTACTGACGAAGTTGGTCCAGATCTTTCAGATCAGCTTATTGACTATGTTAAAGGTCAATATGGTTTAATACCAAACTCGCCTCAAAATATAGAAGACACTAAACTTTACGATGAAACTCAAAAAAATATTGGAACATCAATGAGTGGTGGTTTAGAGCTTTTAGGTTTACTTAAAGTAACTGGAGATAACCTAGTTGCTGATGGTTTTAATGGAGCTTTTAATCCTGATGGAACTGTTGTTAAGCCAAAGAAAGGTAGAAATAATACAATGTTATTATTTCCAGATGATCCTAATTATACTTTATTAACAAATACTGCTAGAGATTTAGCTTTAGGTACTAATAAAGGAAGATATAGTTATGGTGTCATAGGTAATGAAGCAGCTGTTATTGTTACTAGTCCAAACGGTGATAAAAACTACATAACTAAAGATATGCTTCAATCAGCAGCAAGTAAAACCGGTAACGGCTTTGTTTCTACTACTAGTTCAGAGAATTTTGAAGCTTATGTGAAAGGTGTAAAAGGTTTTTTTACTAATGTTAACTTTAAAGGAGTAACTAATACTTTTACAAAAGAAATACCTGGAGAGACTTCTGCTGATAAAGATATAAGAATTACAACAAGAGTTAAAGATATTGTTCAAAGCCAAGTTGAACTTAGAAGAGCTTGTTATAATCACGTTGCTAACGCAGGTTTAGGTCAAAAAGGAAAAGGCCAAATAAATAACATAAGTGGACAAGCTAATTGGCAAATGCTAGGTGGACCTATAGAGGCTAAAGCTGGTGATAACAAACTTGATATTAATAATAATATTATTGGACAATATACACAAGCAGAAATAGACGAAAGCATACAATGGAGAGGAACGCCAGCTCAAGTAGAAAAAGCAGCTGGTAAGTTATATGATTTAATGGCTGATAAATACTTGCCTAAAACAAACACAATATCCACAAATAGAAAAGAAATTAACAATGCAACTGGTAGAGTTACTGAGCAACGTGCAAATGCCTTACTTGAAGATGGAATACAGTTTCCAGCTAGTGGATCAACTGTTGTTAATAATATATTTGGTGCGCCAATAAATGCTAGTCCTACAGGAGACAGAAATATTGGTTTAAGTCAGGTTCTTGAAAAAGAATCTAAATTAAATGAAAACAACTTTAAAGGAAAAGTAGATATTTTAAACATCGTAGGCGGCGGTGGTATTTATATTACTGGTAAAGATTTAAAGACTAGAGGAGGAGCAGAGATTATTGATCAAAATGGTAACCCTGTTTCTAGTACTATACCTGATTCTAGTATCTATGTTAGTAGCGGAGGCCAGTGGGTTAGAAAACAAAATCTAGAAGGCCAAGACGCTTTTATTAGAACTTTAGTATCAAGAGGAGCTTTTGGAACAAGAACAGAGGCTAATAGAGCTATGAAGATATATAAAGATAATATAAACGCTAACACAACAACAACAGCAACGACAACGACAACGACAGGTACAGGAGCAGGCGTAACATTACCACCAAGTGATAGAAGGTTAAAGAAAAATATAGTTAAAATTAATGAATCTGAGTCTGGATTAAATATATACGAATTTGAATATATAAACAAAGAAGGTACATACCAAGGCGTTATGTCTGACGAGATACCTAAAGAAGCTGTTTTAGTTGGTGATAATGGATACGACACAGTTGACTATTCTAAATTAGATGTTGATTTTAAAAGAATAAAATAATATGGCTGAAGAAGTATTTGAAGAAAATATACAAACTCAAGAAGTTGTTGAAGAAGTTTCTGTCAAACCAGAAGATCAAGACAATGTTGAAGTAGAGATAGAAAAAGATACTGTTGAAAAAGAACCTGTAAAGTATAAATATGTTAACGATCAAGGAGTTGCGGGTTATTTTACTATGGACGGACCTAATGGAGTGAAAGCAGCTGCAGAGAAAGCTGGTCAAACTCCAGATGAATATTTAAGTGAGCATAAAAATATTATTAAAATATTACCTATAGAAGATGTTGATGTTAAAATATCTTTTGAAGACTTTAAATTAAAAGAAGAAGAAAAAATAGTACCTGAGCTAAATTCTTTATACCCTAATTTTGTTTTTGATCAAGTTGAACCAGGTAGTGATAGTTTTACTGTTATAAATAAGAAAACTGGTGTAAATGA
>Ga0181409_1000567_pt1 | contig 14400 bp, 18 predicted proteins | sample 32SPOviralmetaG_FD_130138 | JGI IMG/M metagenome (GOLD analysis project Ga0181409, IMG submission 130138) | Marine viral communities from the oligotrophic San Pedro Time Series (SPOT) site, San Pedro Channel, CA, USA - 32 SPOT_SRF_2012-05-30 | ecosystem: Environmental > Aquatic > Marine > Strait... | reverse complement strand
TTAACATTATTATTTTTTTCTGGATTATATTCAACAATATCAAGTGAAGATAATTTTTTGCTTTTTTTAATTTTATTAAATAAACTTTTAATTTCTTTAATTTTTTTGCCATTTTTGACTGGTGTATTAACGCCATTAAATTCATATGGATCTATACAATCAATATCAAAACTTACATGTATTTTATCAAAATTTTTTAACCATTGATTTATTTCAATATTAGAGTCTAATATTTGCATATTATAATTTTGAAATCTATTAAACTCAAGAGAATCAATATCTCTCACACCATAAAAACCAAATTGGGATGGGTGTAACGGATCTCCAATATTTAAATTAGGCAATGTATGATGACATAAAATAGAAACAGGCATTCCATGAAAATTGTTAGATGGAGATGTATCCATAGTATTAAAATCAGCATGAGCATCAACCCAAAGAACACCAAGAGTTTTATTTTGATTTTTTTTATAATATTCATTTACTGCTGAAATTCCAGGAACAACAACACTGTGATCACCACCTAAAATTATTGGAAAAAAATTTTTGTTTAAAGATTGTGCTACTAAAATAAAAGTATCTTCATAATATTTTTTAATAATCTTACTGGTTTCTATTTCATAATTATTACAAATTTGCAGATTATCAAAATTGTTTAAATTATCAACAATAATTTTTGGTGCAAATCTAGAACCTTTTATATTTGCACCATTATCATATGGAATTGAAATAGTATTAATATTTAATGCAGAAATTAATGTAAAAAGCCACATTTAATTTAATTTAAATATATTTAATTAAATATATTTAAATTATATTTTAAAATAATTTATATATGATTACAATTACAAATAAAGCAAAAAATATTTTAATCAATTTAATAAAAAAAGATAATGGTAAAAGTGCTTTTTTATATTTGAAAGGGGGAGGATGTAATGGTTTTAGTTATAAGTTTAAAATTCTAGAATCTGATAAAAAAACTAACAAATTAGATGAAAAATTTAGTATGGGAGATTATAATTTATATTTATGTAATAAGAGTTTTATGTTTTTATTAGGAACAAATATCGATTATATAGAAGACATAATGGGATCAAGATTTGATTTTCAAAATAGTAATATAGATAGTAAATGTGGGTGTGGTACTACTTTTAATTTTAAAGATTTATAATTTTATTTTTTTAAACATCCAAAAAAATTAAATATATATTTGAAAATAGTGCTTTGATCACCTTTAACAACTTTTTCCGGAAGTTCTTGGTTATTAATTAATTCTAATTTCTGGAGAACTTCAAAAACAATTTTTTCCTTACTTCTTCTTCTTAACATTCTTTTACAATCAATATCAAGTAATATTGATTCATTCGAAATTATTTTATTATTTTGCATTCTAATAAAATGATTATAAATATTTTTATATAAAAAATTAATCATTTTTATTTATAAATAAAAAAATGTCAACAAGATATAATTATTCAAATTTAATAAAAAACTTATTTTATGAAAATTATAATAATAAAAATAATTTAATTGATAAAGAAATTGATAATTTAAATAATAATAAAGTATATATTTTAGATAATAAAACCATAGAAAATATAGAAAAAATTTCTAAATATATAAATTTTATAGAAAATATTTATCAAAATCTAGAACAAATTATTTGTAATTTTTATTTTAAATTATTTAAAAAAGTCCCTGTCCAGTAAGTAATTCACTACCAATCATATGTGCGGTTGCTAACATGGCAAGACGACCATTACTAAGTTCTGAGTTGTATGCACGATCACTAACTTTGTTCACATCAAAGTTAAGATGATTCCCAGGTTGAAAATCATCCTTTAGAGAAAAAAGAGTACCATTTGTAAATGGATTTTGCCAACCACTTTTAAGACGACCAAATTCAAGAAGAGCCATAACATACCAAAATGGAAGTTGTTGTCCAAAATCCATATCAGAAAGATAATTAATTCCAAGAGTTCCTGGTTTCATTAGTTCATAAAGTGGAATAAGAGTAGAAGCTACCATAGCAACACGACCATGTTGAAGTTCAAATTCTCGAAGATATTTAGAATTTTTTTCATTTGAAAGTTTAAGTGGATCAAAAAATCCTACTGGTGCAATATCACCATAATATTTAAAATCTTTTACATTAGGTTTTGGTGTAACCGATTGAGTAAGAAATGAACAAACTAATGGATAATATAGTGCTACTGTCATAATAATATTATAATTGTAATATATTTAAATTTGTTATTATAATTAATTAAAAGTATTTGATACATTATAATAAATAAAATTTACATATCTTTAAATAATGTTTCTATTTCTTCATTTGGATATTTATAAGTAAAATCAGGTTGATCTTCACTTCCATCTCTCAATAGTTGATAATGACCAGTTGTTGTGCATAGATTATAGATATTAAAATTATTATTCATATCAAATTTTTTAGTTCTAGTTGCAAAATTTACACTTATACTACCTTCTTCTCCACTAATAATTCTATGAAAAATTCCAGCAGGCCAAACAACCATTGCAGGACCATCAAAATATAATTTATCATTTTTATAAACTTTTTCAGGAGAAACTATAAAACTGGCTTTAGTTTTAGTATTTGGGCAAAAAATATCAATATACCTTGTTCCTTGTAAAACTAAAAGATTATCATCTTGACCTGGATGCATATACCATGGTCTTTTAATAGGGATATGAGAATCTTCAACTGGACCAGGTGAAATAGAGTTAGGTCCATGAATAACTCTATCTATTCCATGAATTTTTGGAATATCTGATGGTACCATTTCATCAAACATTACTCCTGTGGTTCTACGCAACATTCTTAAAGGAATAATTCTATACATTATTTTATATTTAAAAATATTTTATTTTTAAATATTTTCAAATTCTTTTATTTAATTAATATATGCAAATAAAAGAATGTTATGTAAGCCATAATGGTATATCATGTTTTACAAACATAAATAGTTTAATTAATCTAAAAGATATTAAACCAATAAAAAATAATAAAAATATTAATTTAAATACTTTTTTATTTTATATAGGATTAAGATGTTGTGAATTTATAATAAAAGATTTTATTAAAAATAAATTTTATTTACTTGAATGTAATAGTGAAGATAATTTATTACCATCTATAATATTTTCTTAGATTTATAATTCATCGTGTATATAATCTTCATAGCTTCCACGAGGATTAAATTTAATTTTATGAAAATTTTCAATTCTAAAATCAAATAAACTTGGAAATCTTACTGGTCTATTATTTTTTTTATCACTCCATAATAAATATAACCACCAAGAAGTTACAATTCTATCTGGATGATTAATAGGTAATAAAAATTTATCTTCATATACAATTTTTAATTCTTGATCTGCTAATTTTTTTATTTCAGCAATACGTTGGTTTTCAATCAAATGGCGCTGTGCAAATTTTGGTAAATCGGACATTTATATCATATAGAAATATAAAAATTTTTACAAAATTTTTGGCATATTTTTTTGATATCATAAATAATGTAATAAATATTAGGTATTAAATATGTTTATTAATGTGATATAATAATATTATTTAAAAATAGCTCAAATATATAAATAATATAACTTTAAAAAATATGTTTAGAAATGGAATACCAATAAATTACTCTTGTGACTATATGGATGAAAGTCTACATAGTGGTGTTCCCAAAAAATATTATAATTTAAAAAATAAAAAATTTGGAGATTGGGAAATACCACCATGGGAATTATTTATATTTGAAGATAGATTAATAGGTGAAGGAGGATTTTCAAAAGTTTATTTAGCAAAGTGGAGAGAAACATTTGTTGTTGCAAAGGTTATAAAAGAAGAAGTATTATATGAAAAAAAATTTTTAATATTAAGAGAAATAGATATTATGAGTAAACTTCATCATCCAAATATTGTACAATTTTTAGGATATACTAATAACCCATTTATTATTGTAATGGAGTATATTCCAAATAATAATTTACAAAATAATTATAGTTCTCTCTATAAAAGTACAAAAATATCAATTATGAAAGATATTTTAAGAGGATTAGCATATGTACATAATCGTAAACCATACTCTATTATTCATAGGGATATTAAACCTACAAATATTATTTTAACAAATTCGAGAGTAGCAAAGATAACAGATTTTGGTTTATCAAAATTTTATAGTTTAACAAAAACATTTTCACATTGTAATTTAGCTGATCTAGATGGTAATTTAAGTGAATTGTATGAAAATGATTTAACTAGTGAAGTTGGAACATTTAGATTTATGGCACCAGAAATGAAGAAACAACTAGAATATACTAATAAAGTAGATATTTATTCCTGTGGGGCATTATTATATGAACTATTTGAAAATAAAAAGTTTATAGACAAATTACAAATAACATGGTATAAAACTCCAAAAATTATAAAAAATATTATTCTAAATTATATGTTAGTAGATAATCCAGACGATAGATTAGATGCATTGACTATTTTAAAACTAATTGATAAAAGTAATATATAAAAAAAATTGAATTTATTTTAAAACAAATAAATCAGAGTAATTTATAATTAAATTATTATTAGATATGATTTCAAATAATAATTTTTATGAAGCAGATTGTGTTTTGAAAAATGCGGGAATTTGGGCTGATTATAATAATGTATCAAAGACAGAACTAGAAAATAGAGTTGTATGGAGAGATAATAAATTAATAACGTTAAAAGAAGCTAAAATAAAGTTTGATGAATTTGGTAAACCTATTACACCAATTAATACAGGAAAGAAAGGAAGAGGACTATTAGGTAGATATGGTCCAAATCATGCATGTGATCCAATTATTACACGTTTTAATCTCTATAAGTTTAGAATTGAATTTATTGCAGTAAAAAGAAATGATTCTGGATTATGGGCAATTCCAGGTGGAATGGTTGATCCAGGAGAAAAAGTATCTCAAACACTAAAGCGTGAATTTACAGAGGAGACATCAAGTAATACAGATAAAAAGATTATTAATAAAATTTTTGATAAATCCAATGAAACTATTCTTTACACAGGACCAACATATGGAGATCCTCGAACAACAGATAGTGCATGGATAGAAACATATGTTGCAAATTATCATATATATTATAATTTATGGTCAAAATTAGAATTAACTAATCAACCAGATGAAAATTGTGCAGTTGGATGGATAAGTTGTAATTCGAATAATTTACATGGTGATCATTCTTATTTTGTCAAATTAGCAAAAAAAAATGCAACAAAACAAATTTGCAAATTATTTTTAAAAGCAATTACAATTATTATGTTATTTCAATTGATTATTGCACTTTATATTATTAATTATAATAGAAACAATAATGTAATATCTTATTATAATTATGAACTTTAATATTTTATAATATAAAATGAAAATATTGGGAATATTATATTTTATATTATATTTAAGTTATATAATATTTGGTGAACATTTTATAGTAAAATTGTTAAGAAAAGATAAACTGAATATATTAAATAATCCAAAAAAATTAATAAGAATATTTTTTCTCTCTTATATTTCATTTTTATATATAGGAATTTTCTTTTTAAAACCAACAATTGAATTATTTATAGTAAGTTTAGTTGTATCATTAATTTCATTAATATTTTATATAATTAAATTTAATAATTTAAGAGAAAGTGATCCTTATTATTATTCTGGTATTTATATGCATTTTATTACTATAATACCATTATTAGTATTTTATTTTATTTATAAATTAAATATAAAAAACTATAAAGTTGGATATATTTCATTGGGAACATTTATATTTTTAATTATTTATCCATTTTTTGATAATATAATTTATAAAAATGGAGAGAATTTATTTTTTTAATTAACATTTTCAAATTCTCCAACATTAATAATTTTATCCCGAAGCATTTTATATTCATTACTTTCTTTTGGTAAATTATTTGCTTTTAATAAATCATCTAATATATTATTGTCTAAAACAATATTTTTTTTTAATTCATTTAAAATATTAACATCATTCATAATGAGAGAAAAGATTTTTCTCTCTTCATGAAATGAAATATTTGGGACATTTGCTTTTAAGTGTTGTAATAAAAATCTTTCAGCCCCTAAATTATCAACTACTTTATTAATAGAATGTTGATTTTCTCTCATTAATCTTTGTATTACATAATCAGTTAATATTTGACTAGCATTAGTTTCATTCTGATAATATTTTACAGATAAAGCTAAATATAAATTACTAAAAATATCAGCCATTGCTCCAGAAAGCATTTGTTGGCTCTTAAGTGCTCCACCTTTTACTGCAACAAAATTTGTTAAACAAGAAAAATTGATAATTTGTTGTTCAAGATTCATATTACTTTCTATTGAAAAAGTTTTTGCATAAAGTTTGAGAGAATGTCCAACTATAGAATTAAATTCTTCTTTAAATTTTATCTCATCATTATTTAATACACTTTCTAGTATAGGAAATATATGAGGGTGTGATTTATTTAGTCCTTGACCAAAAATAATTAGCGAACGAGTAAGTGTATTTGAACCTTCAACTGTAATACCAATTGGCGCAGCTCTATAAAATTTTTCTAAAAAGTTACTGTAACCGAGACAAATTCCAGCTCCCCCATGAATATCCAAGGCATGATTAAGAACTTCTCTCCCACGTTCAGTAGTTTGCTGTTTCATGATAGCACTTAATACAGCTGGAGAATTACCTTGATCTAATATTGTATTTGTTAAACAAACAGCACTTTGAATAATCCAAGTATTATAAACCATAGAATTAACTTTTTCTTGAATTGCTTCCATATTACTAAGAGGAATTTTGAATTGTTCTCTAACTTTTATATAATTAATAATACCAAAAGAAGCAACTTTAGAACTAGCATTAGCTGTAGCAGGAAGACTAACACCACGACCAGCAGATAGACATTCCATAAGCATTTTCCACCCATTTCCAATATTATTAGTACCGCCAATAACTTGGGAAGGATCAAAAATAAATTCACCTTTTATTGTTCCATTAGGAAATCCAGCATTCATAGGATTGTGATGAGTATTTTGTATTAGTCCTTCATGATCTCTCTCAAGTAAAGCAACAGTAACACCTGACTTTCCAAGTAAATTATTTGGATCTTTTAAATTAAATGCAATACCCATAAGATTAGCAACAGGAGCAAGTGTAATATAGCGTTTATTAATATTTACTTTAATCATAGGTTTGCCATTTACATCTATAACTTCACCTTCATCAATAGATCCAGTTGCATCAGAGCCATTATAAGGACCAGTAAGACCGAAACAAGGAATAAATGTACCATCCGCTAATCCTGGCAAATATTTTTCTTTTTGTTCTTGTGTTCCATAATGTGTTAACAATTCACCTGGTCCAAGAGAATTAGGAACCATTACTGTAACACCAAGAGCAGGATCAACACTAGCTACTTGGGTAAGTAAATTAGATAGTTCATGCGTTGATAATTTTATCCCCCCATAATCTTCATTAATTAAAAAACTAAAATATTTATTTTTAGCTAAATAGTTAATCCATTTATTATTATTTTCATTTGGATAAACTCTAGATCCATCAAAACTATTATATAATTCATCTAATTTAGATTGAGGAAATTTTTGCTTACTTATTACTTTTTTTGGGAGAGAAACCTTACCTAAAAGTATTTGACGATCAATTGAGGTATTACCACTTTTAAGAGCAATAAGTTCAGTAGAAGACAAACGCGGGATCTTAGATTTAACAAAATTAAATAATAAACGATTCATATAAATTATTAAAATATTTAGTTTTTAAATAAATTAAATATTTAAAGTTAGATAAATTTAATATAATAATGAATGATGATATAATAGCATGGAAAAATAATAAAAATTTTAATTGGATTTATTTAAAGTCTAATATATGTGAATTACAAGATCTAGAATGGTGGCCATGCCCTATTATACCAGAAAAATTCCCATGTGTTATGAGACCATTGATGAATTTGGGAGGTATGGGTGCAGAAGTATATTTTATAAATAATATACAAGAATTTGAGGAAAATAGTTGTTATGGATATTTTTCAACACCATTTATTAGTGGAACACATAGAAGTCATGATTTTGATATATCAAATGGTGAATTTATAAATGAAACAATATTTGAAGGTATTTCAAATAAAGATTATCCAGGTACATTTAAATATTGGGAGTTAAAAGATATTAATCGTAAACCAATTATGTTTAAAAATTTGAAAAAATTAAAAAATAAATTAAAAAATTATACAGGTCCGTTAAATATTGAATGTATAAATAATATAATAATAGAATGTCATTTAAGAAGAGGAGATTCAAATATAATAAATAAATTAGAAAAACCGCTTTTTTTAGTACCAATTTGGGGTGCATTAAATGAAAATGAAGAAATAGATATTGAAAATATAAAGAGAGAAAATGGAGTTATAGATGTTTTTCAAGATAGTGAATATATATCAAAAACAGGATATAATTTGCAAAGAAAAGGTTTAGTTATAACAAAAATTTTACCAGACAATTTAAAGATAGATTAACATTTTTTAGTTTTACTATAGTTAGGGAAAGCTATATCCCAATATCCAGTTAAAGGAACATTTTTAGGCAAATTATTAAGTAGAAAGTTATACATATTTATAACATTTTTTGAATCTTGTGTGGATTTAATATTTTTACCATATAATTTATTTTTATGTATATTATCAATTGTTTCAATACCATTATTTACTAACATACATGTATATAATGTGGCTATATTTGCTTCAATAGAACCACATCTAGCATATAATAATTTTTTTAACGGATCATAACCGATACTTCCAGAAATTGCTAATACATCACTCCAATTTTTATTGTTTAAATTAATTTTTATAAAACTATAAAAAAAATCTTCGTGTTTAGCTGGACAATCATGTTTAATTGATTCATCCCGGCACCAATGTTCTGCAAATATATTAGGAAGTAATTCATCTCCAATTTTAATTTTTTCATTAGATTTTGGATACCAAATAGCAATGCCTTTTTTTGTTTTAGATAAAATATCAGGATTTCTAAATATAGTTTCAGAGAAAAAGATACAATAATCAACAGAATTTTTATGGATCCATTGAAAATTTTTTAAATCAATATCAATTAGTTTTAATTTATGTGTTTTTTTTCCTTCATTTGTATTATTACTTTTTTTTCCACCATGTGATTTACTTTTACTAGATTTTCCCATAAGTATAAAATATATAATTATTATAATTTTGTAATTTTGTAATTTAATTAAAAAAAAACACTTTATAGCTATCGGTTATTAATTAGATGTCATATATAAGTATTAAAATTAAAATTTAGTTTTTAATATTTTAAATTTTTATTATATTTTTTTTACCGGTTATTATAACCTCACCAATTTTATTAGTTTTTTTTAGTTTTTTGAGAGAAGTATAGCATATTTTTAAATTTGGAAGATCTCTATATTTTGTATTTTTTTTACAAAGTTCAGCTCCGTAATTAAGAATATTATTTTTTAAATCACCACATGAAATATCAGTTAATGATGAGCACATAATAACATAACATGATGGAAAAGAATTAAGATGAAACCAAATATATTCATTATTAATTTTACTACAAGAATCAATTAAATTCCAATTTTCTTGTGAATTTTGTCCAACTAGAAATTTAATATTTTCAAAAATTATTTCTCTCATAATTTAGAATTTATATATGTTTTTATAAATATTAATAATTATAGTTTTATATTTTTAATTATTATTTCATTATATAATAATTGGTGTTGATAATAATACCAACTACCAAAAGAAGATATTATAAAAAGTTCTTCTTCTGGAGGTAAATATAATAATTTTATATCATCAATTTCAGTATCAACAATTGTATAATCACCATTAAATTCTAATATAGATACTAATAATTCATTACAATCCATTTTTTGAACAATAAGAGAAGGATAATTAGATTTTGTTATTTTTATGAATTGTCCAATAGCATACATTAATACAAATTATTAATATATATTTTATAAATATTAATAATTTATTTAAATTAATTTTAATTTTAATTATTATACAAATTACATTTCAACATCAGAACCATATCCATTATCAAATTGAGAAACTTGTGGTAATTCATCAATATCACTTGAAGAAGGTTGAATTTGATATTGAATAGCTTTTAATAAATTTAATGTAGTAAATGTTTCAGCTTTATGTTGATCTATATCTTCATATTCTATTCCACGTGAAATGTAGGGTTTTAAGATATCAGTATTTGTTATAAATTCATTACTAGATATTTGCATATCATTAGAATCTTTAAATTTATCATCTAATATTTTTTCATCTAATTCATCTGTAATAAAATTATAAATTTTTTCTTGAATATAATCTTCATTAAATATATTATCTATAAATTGTTTTAGATATTGTGGGTTTTTTATAAAATAATAGTATAAGTAAGGATTAATATAAATATATTGGTACAATTCACAAAATATATCAAATGAATGATATTCATCAGATAAAATAGTTTCATCATCTAGTTTTCTCTTAACTGCAACACCTCCCTTGGTTAAAAATTTTTTAGTTTTTTTATTATATTTTAGCTTTTTTTTATTATATTTTTTGGAATATTTAGTTTTTTTATATTTTTTACTTTTTTTAAGTTTTTTAGTTTTATTAGGTTTTTTACTTTTTTTATAATTATTTATTTTTTTTGAAAGTCCTCCACTAAATTGTTTTTTAGAATAGGCTTTTAAAAATTCATATAAATTTAAATTTGCAGATATTTTCTTATCATCTTCAAGTATGTCATCTATATTATCATTATTTAATATTGATACAATATTTCCTTTTAAAATAACATTATTAAAAAATAAACTAATATTAAAATTACTATAACCATCAAATGTTGACTCATTAGATATTATTGATTTTTCTAAATTCTTAGCCCTTAGATTTTCAATAATATTCTGTGAATTTTCATTAAAATAATTATTAATAAAATTAATTAATGAAATTTTACTAACTTTATCAGACAATATTATTGAATCATCTAAATTTTTAGAAAAAATTTTTGAAAAAATTTTTTTATAATTACTATTTATTAAACTTTTATTAGTTTGAGTTTTATTAGGAACATTAGATAATTTGTAAACTATATTAGGAATTGATAATGATGAAAAAAATATTTTAAATATTTTTAGATTATTTTCTTGTTCAATATCTATTTTTTCATTAATATATTCAATAAATTTTTGTGAAAAAATTATATTTGTTATTGTAATAATATTTTTTATTTTTGATACAAATTTTTCTAAAAAAATAGTTGATTTAAATTTTGTATTATCATTTTTAATTGAAAGTTCATGTATATGAGAATCATTAAATAAATATAGGTTATTTGATACAGATTCATTATTATTTACAAAATTTTCATAATAATTTTTTATATAATATTTATTTATTTCAGATGATTCTCCAGGAATATAATATTTTATTAATCCAGATGTATGAGAAACAATATATGGTATTTTACATAACAATGATCTTGCTGCAAGAACTGCATCATTTGTAAGTAGTGCTGTATTAAGATTTGATATATTATGAATATTATTTGTTTGTTTTATTAAATATTCTAAACAAACCGCTTGCATAAGATCACCAATTTCTTTACAAATAACAAATAGATTTCTTAATTTTTGTAATACTGGAAAATTATTATTAATATTTTTGTTAATAAACTGTTTTTTTTTTGGATTTCCATGAAATATACTTTTATAAAGAGGCTGTGTATTTATGATATTGTTAGTAGGTTTATAAATTTTTGTCAAAGATCCTTTAATATCAACATCACAGTTAATTTCATGATAAATATCATGTTTTATTGGTTTTAATTTAACATTTATAAAATTATCATTTGTACCAAAATTGGAATTATATGTTAATAATCCATCTAACCCATAATTTTCTAAATTAAAACTATCATTTATATTAATGTAAATTTCAGCAGGTGGTCTAGTAGCAGGATCAGTAAATGTGGCCGGAGTTGCACAAATTTTAAAATCTTTATTATTATTTATATTTTTCTGAATTCTATCTAATCCCCATGCTGCATCTACAAAAAAAAAGTCAACATTTGAAGTTATCTTAACTTGTTTATTTCCAAAATTTTCAATAGTTGTATTAAGTTTTGCATATTTATCTGTTATTGCTTCTTTTATCAAAGTTAAACTAAGAGTATCATTACAGTTTGGAATTACAACTTGATTTTTTGCTATGTTAATTTCATATGGATTAGCACCTACTGCATCTTTTACAATATCAACACATGTAAGATTTCTATGTTTTTCATTATCTTCAGTTGTTGTCATAATATATTATAATTATAATTATAATTAGAATATATTATAAATTTATTTTTTTACTAAATTAAACTCTTCTTCTAGTAGTTCTCCAGTTAACTCCTGACCCTGCACTAATTGAATAACTATTTGGTTTATAATATAATGATAATTCTGATCCTGCAAATAAAGGTTTATTACATTTTCCTGCAACTAAAGGAATATGAAGATTTGTCATTTAATATATAATAATATTTTAAAATATATAAATAATATTTAAAGAATAAAATATTTTAATTACAACAATAATGTCAATTGAATTAAAAAATACTCGCATAATAAATTTTTTTAATGAACATCCAGACATGGATATAGAATCAATGATTTTAAAATTTATTGACATAATGGAAACTCTTCAAGAAAATATGAATAAAACATTAAATAATAGTAATGTATTAGAAATTTTAGATAATTTAAAGCAAATGAATGCAAAGATTGATAAGACAGAAGAAAGTAATAAGTGTAATATTGATAGAGCTATAACAAGTTTTAAAGCAGAGAATCATTTAAGTTTATCAGGATTAATGCATATGTTAAAGCAAGAAATGAATCATGAAATTAAGAATTCTATGTCTATAAGTATGATTGAGAAGCTTGAACCAGCTCTTAGAGAGAAGTTAAGAGAACAACAAGTTCAATTAGTAGGAACAACAATTCAAAAATTTGAGGGATTATTTGATAATAAACTTAATGGGTTAAGAGAAAATAGTAATAAAAATAATGAGATTCTCTCGAATCAAAATGAAAGATTAAATAATTTTTTAAATAAGTTTGAAAATTCAAGCAAAAAAGGGGCAATGTCAGAGAATGCTTTATATGGAACTCTTTGTGAATTATATCCAAAGGCTGAAATTAATAGTGTAGGGCAAACAAAAGAGACCGGAGATATAATGTTGATAAGACATCAAAAGCCAAAGGTATTAGTTGAGAATAAGAATTGGAATCGACCAGTTGTCCAAACTGAGGTAGCAAAATTTATTAGAGATATTGAGGTTCAAAAATGTTGTGGTATCTTTCTCTCTCAAAATACAGCAATTACAACAAAAGAGAATTATGAAATTAATATTCATGATGGAAATATTTTAGTTTATGTTCATGAAGTAAATAATGATCGAGAAAAAATAAAAATAGCAATTGATATTGTTGATAGTTTTTCTGATATGTTGAGAGAGATTGAAAGGCAGGAAGAATCAGGATTAGATGTTAATACTATATCAAAGGAAGTAACTGATCATATTAATGTAGAATATGAAAACCTGGTTTCTCAAAAAAATAATATAATTAAATTGGCAAAAGATTTTAATCAAAGATTGATTAAGCAGCTAGAAGATTTTAGTATGCCATCATTAGAGAATTATTTATCACAAAAGTATTCAAAAGCAAGTAGCAGTAAATATTCATGTGAATATTGTGGATTTGTAGGAAAGAATCAACAAGCAAGAGCAGCACATATGAGAGGATGTATAGAGAAAAAAAAAATAGATGAAAAGAGATTTAAAAAATCTCAAGATCAAAAAATGGAAATTTCAATTGAAACAAATTAGAATTTTGTAAAAATTAAATTATTTTTTTATATAATTTAATTTTTAAATAACAAGATGCTGTAAAAATATTTAATTCATAGCTTCGCTATTAGCCACTTTAGTGGCGAATTAAATATTTTTAGTTAAAATTAAAAGAGAAAAAAAAATTTACAAAAGAGAGAAAAATAATATTTTAAATGATATATGGTTTTAGATTAATTAAATTTTGAATTAATAAGGTAATAAAAATATATTTAAAAATTATGCTAAGAAAAAAATATAATTTATTTTAATTTTATTACGAAGTATGATAATAAAAAAAATATAATTTAAGTTTTTGAAAAATAATTATGGTAAGGTAAAAATTAAGAGAAAAAAAATAATTTGTTACCATAAATGATA
>Ga0181409_1000566_pt1 | contig 14403 bp, 11 predicted proteins | sample 32SPOviralmetaG_FD_130138 | JGI IMG/M metagenome (GOLD analysis project Ga0181409, IMG submission 130138) | Marine viral communities from the oligotrophic San Pedro Time Series (SPOT) site, San Pedro Channel, CA, USA - 32 SPOT_SRF_2012-05-30 | ecosystem: Environmental > Aquatic > Marine > Strait... | reverse complement strand
CCGAAACTACCAGTTTCATATATAGACGGCACTACTGATGAAATATGTCCTGTATGCTCTCATTATCCCGATACAATATTAGATATTAAATCTAAAAAAGGAAAACACAGCACACAAAAACCAGTAGATTTAATAAAATGGTGTCTTAAATATTATAGTAAAGAAGGTGATGTCATATTAGACTGCTGTATGGGTTCAGGGTCTACGGGTGTCGCATGTGTAGAGATGGGGCGTGAATTTATCGGGATAGAATTAGATGAGGATATTTTTAAAGTAGCAACTGAAAGGGTTATGGAAGCAAAGTTAATTTAATATGTTTTTATATATATATATGAGTGAATTTGTGCCAGCACACGACCTACAGATATTAAAAGTATTAGATCCACCACAAGAAAAAACTAAACCCCTACATCCTATGCTCCCTCAACCTCCTGCTCTTTTATTAATGATATCTCCGATTCGCACAGGTAAGAGCACAATAATTAGTAATTTATTACTGAATAGCGACTTCTTCGGTCAGGATTTCTTTGATGAAGTGATGTGTATAAGTCCTACAATTTATAATGATAAAACCTCCCGTTTTTTAAAAAAAGCATTTGATTGTTATGATGAATATTCAGACGAATTAATAGACCAAATGATAGATAAACAGAGTTCATATGAAGACCCCAACGATCGCCCCGACCTCGCTGTCGTGTTAGATGATATTATCGGTATGATTAGAAGAGAGGCAAGAATTAATCATTTAGCGAGTCGTTTTCGTCATTATAATATTAAATTATTATTAATGTCCTCACAAAATTATCGTGCGGTTAGTCCAGTCATCCGTTCTAATTGTACGCATATGATAATAGGTAGTCCGTTCCCGAATACAAAGGAGTTAGGCAAGATAGCAGAGGAGGTAGGCGATCAGTTCGGAGGAGCGGATAATTTTTTATCAATATATCGTGCTGCCACACCTAAAAAATATGACTTTTTATATTTAGATTTAACATCTAATCCTCCTCTCGCCTATCATAATTTTACTAAACTCGTGGCAAAGGGTGGTCAGGGTTATAATGATATGATTTCAGGGGGTAATTTTAATCTGGACGGAGCAGAAGCAGACGGCGAAGTCCCTAAATAGTTTTATAAAAATAAATTTTTTTTTATGTTATTCATATTATAAATATGGAAATCAGTGGAGCAGAAGACCAGCAGAACTCTATGATGGAGGATATGGTGGGAGTTAATCAGTCTATAAAAAACCATAACGATGCGTTAAGACAGAAATATGAGGGTATGATTACAACCGCACAAGGTCAGTTCGGTCAGGCGAAACAGGCAACCACTGATAAAGGTATAGAGGAAGCAACTTTAAATGTAGGTGCGAAAGGTGCGAAGGCGGTCGCCTCATATAATGCTGTTAAAGCATCGGGTAGAAATTATTTCACTTCACAAGAAGCATGGGGCAAGGGACCCTCCAAAGTGGCAGGAGGGATTAAAAAAGGAGTAGGCAGTGCTCAGTCGGCAGTCCAGTCTGCTGGATCAGATTTTCAGGCAGGGTCAGCAGGGACAACCTCTAATGATCCGATGAGTGAAGAGTTCGCACAGGGAGGAGATAATGTCCGTCCTAATGTAGGTGAAACCCCTGAGGCAAGTGGTGGTCTCGGTGATGTTAATATTAATGAAGATTATAGTGGGTCTGCTGGTGTGTCTGCTCCTGCTTCTACTTCTACTGATATGGTAGTCAGACCATCAGACGCCCCCGCCACTAATTCAGCAGGGTCAACTGATGCATCATCTACGGGGACAGATGCCACTAATAATGTAGGTGGTGATGGTAGCACAAATGCCCCACAAAGTGAAGGCGGATCAGGTTCAGGGTCAGCAGGAGGCAGTGAAGCAGGAGCAGTGGACTCCGCTGCCGATGCTGGGGGTGATGCCGTAGGTGATATGGTTAAAAAAGGTCTCGGACATGTAGGTGGTATCGCATCCAAAGTAGGCACTACATTATCAGTCATAGGTGGAGTAGATGATTTAACACAAGATATTAGTGCTGGTAAAATCGTAGGCAATAATGCTGGAGAGAAAGCGGGTAATGTATTAGGTATTATGGCAGGAGCAACTGATGCGATTTCAGAGGCAGTGCCTATTTTCGCACCTCTCGGTGCTGCCTTCGGACTTTTTAGTGCCATCTCATCGGGTATCGGTGAAATAGAGGACAAAGATAAAAAAATAAAAGATGCGAAAGACGACCTCGCAGGTAAAGGTAAAGACCCTAACCCTAATCAGGCAGGAGTATCCGCACCATCTCTACAAGCACAGGGACTAATCGCATCACAGGGAGCACCCACAGCAGTCCAGCAGGCAAGTGTCGGTACAGGTTCATTTTAATAAAAAAAAACATTCATTAATAAAAGTTATCATTTTTGATAATAAAACGCATCAGGGTATTTATTTTTGATATGATTTTTCATTTTTATTTTTAGACATGCTTTTTTGTTTTTTAAAGTCAATTTATTATCATTTTTGATAACTTTTTTATAAACTCAATATTTAAGTTTAAATTTTTATTATAGATTTTTATGTTATTCATAATATAAAATGAGTAGTTTTTGGACGAGCGATGACAAGATTCCTGTTAAGCAGACTAAGATTAGTATTCCCGCAGAGAATGGATTAGACTATAAACAAAATCAGTTAATTCATATTACCATCCCTCCTAATGTAAGATTTATTCAACCAAAAGAGACCTATTTAAAAATGGATCTACAGGTAGAATGTAATGAACAAGTCAGATTATTTTTAGACGCACAGAGCGGAGCACAATGTTTAATAAAAGACATTCGTATTTATTCTGGCGGAGCGGGGGGACAACTTTTAGAAGAGATACAGGACTATAATGTGATAACTGCTCTACGATATGATTATGAAGCAACTGACAGCATTAGACAAAAGAGGGCATTAACTGAGGGTGTTTCTCATTTTAACCCCCAGTGTCGTGGCACATTCATGGGGTTAAAGAGTGATTTAAACAATGTTAATAAAAATCCATTTAATCGTGCCTATAAATCAGACAATCAAGTCTCGGATGCCACATTCGGGACTGGTGCTGGTGAAGAACTGGGTAATCAAAAAATTAAAGTCCTACTGCCGATACATACAGGCATTTTCCAAAATGACCGAGTCTTCCCAAGTCTATTAACTGAGGGACTCAGGGTGGAGATTTTATTAGAAAAGGCAAGTAAATGCGTGAGGGTGCTGGACACTACCAGCAGATTAAATCGTGTAGGGTGGTTGCCTCTTCTTCATTCTGTGGGTGAGACTGATACTGATGGCGGTGTGGATTATGATACCACTTCGGCGGTGGAACAGGGATGGGGTAATACTACGCTACAAAAGATACAATATGTATGGTTAAGACGTGATAATTCATTAATTAATAAAGAAAATGTCCCTTTCGTGGTCGGTGAATATATTGATTTAATTAATGTAACTAAAAATCCTCTGGCAGCGACGGCAGATGCCCGAGGTCTATATGTCGGTGGTTCTACCCTTTATGACTGCGTAGATCCCGCTTCTCCCAGTGGCATAACTGATGTAGGACTATTAAGAATTAGTGAAATTAAATTTTTCGCAGGAGACCCTTCGGATGGATCGGTTCAGGGTGGTAGATATGGTCTCACACGACTCACATTAGAACAACCAGCATACTCCCTCGCTACTTCTCCTGTTATGAATGGTGCGTCAGGTGAGTGGGCAGTCTTTTCTCGCTCAATCGCCTCTCGTCAGGTAGTCAAGACTGGTCTGTCTGCTCCCACTATTACATTTAATTATCAATTATCCAATGTAGAACTAATTGTACAGGAGTTAGAAATGCCACAGGGATATGTTAATAAACTAATGGGTATGATGAAACAAAATGGCACACTAAATTATGATTTCTTATCTCATACGAATTATAAATACTCTCAACTAAAAAATGATGTCGTGGCGAATATTAGACTCCCACTAAATCAATCAAGGGCGAAAGCGATTCTGTCTGTCCCTGCCGATAGTTCTATTTATGGAGAAGTCGCACAGGTCACTGGTAGCGACCTAAACTGGGGTGGTGGCACATCAATCGCAGGAGGACAGAAAGACTATAACGCATATAGTGTGGATGACTATTCATATAACAATAAAAATGTATTAAATTATGATGATGAAGAAGGGGTCGGCGGTAATGGCACAGGTGTCTATTGTGCTGACTGGTGGAACAATAGTGTCCGCTCAGGACTGGTAGGAGTGTGGGACAATTTAAAGCAGTATCAGTGGTTTTATAATGGTAAATTAAATCCGAGCAGACAGATAGATTGTAGTGCTGTCGCTACTGGTGGCAGTCTCTCGCAGGCATGGTGTATAGAAGCAGAGAAGGCACTGGCGATGTCGGGGATAAAACCTCTATCATTTAAGATGCTCCACGAGTCCGCATTTTTAGGACGAGCACTCGCACTACAAAATGGAGTATATGACACACGAGGACGTGATTTTAATTTACAAGTAGAATATAGTGCCTCTGGTGTTAAGAACCATTTATGGCACAATTTCGTCGCTCATATCAGGCGAATGTCTATTCGTGGCAATCAGATAGCATTATCTGTCTAATTATTATTATGAAATTTTATTAATATTTTTTTTTAAATATCATTATTTTAATTTATTTTTTTTATGTTATTCATAATATAAAATGAGCAGTGTTAATTTAGAGATTACGCCGAGCAATGTCCTCTCAAACGGGCGAGTATCCTTCCATTCAGGTAATCCAGTTATATCGTTTATTATCGGAGAGCAAGACCGAATGTTAATCGGTCAGTCTGTTCGTCTGTGCGGTAAATTTCGTGCGTATAAAACGACTGGCGGAGATACTGATACGGATAGAGCAGTCACCGATGCGGATACTATTTCTATGAATTCACGCACAGGTATCTATGGATGTATTGACCAGTTAGTTATTAAAAGTCAACGCACTCATCAAACAATAGAGCATGTGAAACACTACGGCAGGTTCGCATCTACATTCCTACCGAGCACTAATTCCCTCCACGATGGTATCACTCATATGTCGGAGTCGTCCCTCGCTATCCCGAATTATGCTCTTTATAAGCAGTCTGTGCTGGATCTACCCAGTCAATATAAAACACAAAATTCATTCTGTGCTCCATTACCATGCGGACTCTTAAACGGAGTTTCCAATATACCGCTTTCCGCTGACTGGGGTCTGCAGGGACTCTTGTTAGAAATTCACCTCTCACCTGATTCTAATGTCCTCTTTTCTTCTACGGGAGCAGACGCAGCGACGGCAGCGATGTCTAATGCCTTCTATGAATTTAGTGATTTAAAACTCGTGTGTGAAGCAGTTAATCCGACCCCACAGATGTTAAAACAGATGCCCAACACTTTTGAGTACAATACCATCTCCTCATATTTCACATCTATTAATAGCACTCAGTCTGTTATTAATTTTAATTTAGGATTATCTCGTGTTCTCGGTGTATTTTGTAATTTTATTGAGAGTAATAAGATTAATAATTTAGAACACGATGGACTGGCGACAGACCATTTAATTAATAAATCTCCTGCTGGTGTCTTATCAAGTGCTCCAATCCGCCAGTTAGTATTTACTCGTGGGGGAGTTCGTTTCCCATTAGAGTACAATATTGATGACCTCGGTATTGATGGGACTACTCATAATGAAGTAGATAGTCAGATTGTTAGAAATGCTATGAATTCTATTAAACCCTTTTCATCTAATAATAAAGTTATGATTAACCCTGTTTCTACCTTCACACGAGGCAATGAAGGCACACCCACAGGACGTGATGTATTTAATGTGGATGGTGGCAGTGTCTATTCTGTGGGGATCGCATATGATGGCATCTCGGATCAGGGTGTAGACTTCTCTAACACCCAGTGGGGTATGAATATGACTACCGATTTAGATACCAACAATCCGCACGCAGTTTATGTCTTCGTCCATGCGAAATCTACTCTCGCATTTAATTCATCAGGACTACAAGTGATGTCTTAAATTTTTTATTAAGAACAATTTATTATGATACATAAATGCCATTAGATAAAAAAGGTAAACCAGTTTTATATAAACCATGGAGAAACACAGGAGCAGGTAGTAAAAAGATGTTTGTTTATGTTAAAGCAGACACTAAAAAAGGTTATAAAAAAATAGGATTCGGTTTAAAAGGGATGAAAGATTTTACGCAACACAAAGATAAAAAAAGGAGAGCATCATATCTCGCAAGAAGTGGGGGTATCAAAGATAAAAATGGTAATTTAACTAAAAATAATAAAAACTCGGCAAACTACTGGGCAAGAAAGGTTTTATGGTCGGCATAAATAAAAAACATATCTTTTATATTTGTTTAATTATAAATATGGGATATGGATCTAAACCACCAGCGATGAAAAAACCAGCAAGTAAGAAGACACGAACAGCAGTCAAGAACCCTCGTCCTCCTACTGCGAAAGAGAAAGAAGCAATCACAAATTTAAAAAAAATTATGACATCAAAAACAGGAGCAATTAAAACTGGCACATTAAAAGGTAGTGGTGCGAAGAGTACAAAAAAAGAAGTAGACAAAGAAGTCCCTACGGGATATGTAGTGATAGTCCGATCCAGTGATAGAAAATTTAAAAGGATGCCTCGTAAAGCATTTTCAGGAGCATTAGTAAGGGCGGATGTCCCTAAAAAAACAAAAGAGAACATGTTAAAAAAAGCACAAAGCAAAGATAGAGAAATATTTACATCAAATAAAAAACTATTAAAAGAAGTCGGTCTATAAAAATCTATAATTATTTTTTAATATAATTTTTTATGTTATTCATATTATAAAATGAATTCCTCTATGCCCCAAGCACCTGCCACCGCAACTCCGTCGCAAGAAATGACCCCTACGCCTACAGCACCGAGTGCTGGTCAGATACCGAATTTAATTAAAATCGGAGCAATATCCGACCAAGTCGCACAAGATGTAGAAAGTGATGTATTAGAACCTGTCGTTCAGAGCGAGAAGTTTATTAGATTTCAGTTACAAAATAAAGGGATCCTTCATTCACACTCAAAATTGATTTTTAAATTAGGTGCTGGTGCGACATCTTACCTGCCTTCTAATGTGGGGATCGCCTCTCTTATCCAGCGAGCGACTCTAAAAATCGGTAATAAGACTATTTCAGAGTGCGAAGATTTCGGGCATTTACAGGCATATAAATCTATGTTTATGTCTTCCGAGTCCATGCGTGAGCGACTAATGTATCAAACAGGACAAGTTATGTCCCACGAGTTCTGCTACACTAATGAAGGTGGAGCAGGTGATACTACGACTGCCTCCGCAAATGGTGGTGGTGCTTCTTCTACTGAGGCACTGGGAGTAGGTATAGATACTGGACAGAACTACGAAACATCCTCTGGTAGATGGGATGATGATGCGTGGGATTATAGTGTCGCTCAAAAGAATGTCCCTCAAAAATTTTTAAATTTAGAGAATCGCTTTTCAGACCATACTCCGCCTTCCTTCCAAATCGCCCTGAGTGAATTATTTAGTTTTTTAAAGATAAATCAACTCCCTCTATATATGATGCGTGAGTCCATACAATTAGAACTGGTATTAGTCGGTCAAAATGCGTCTGATGGTAGAGCATACACAGATGATAACGCAGCGACCCCTAATCCAGTGGTTTCATTAGATACAGGTGCTACTCGTATGATCGCCGATTATATCTACTTCCCACAGGAGATGATGGTTTCGTTCGCAAATGCCAATAAAAAACTACAATTTTCATATGTAGATTATCGCCTCTCAAAGCAGTCTGTAGATGCGGATACATTCACAGGCACACAGATTAGAAATGTAGGAGGTGCGGGACGAATGGTAACCAAAGTTATGTGGGGACTGGGTGATAGTGGGTCAGGGACAGGCAAGGCAAATCTTACTCCACTAAATAATTTTAATGCTCGGACTCCTACAAGAACCTACGGAGCACTACCTGCTGGTTATTTAACTAATAATAATGGACAATCTACATTTAATATTAAATATAATGATAACTTTTTATATCCTATTGATGTGAATAATAATGCTAGGCATTTTCATAATCTTGTACAGGCAGAGCAACTTGTTCCATATGTTAATAGAGAAGAATATTCAGGTGAGGGTGTCTCCATCACACGCAGAGATTTAAGTTCATACAATCAGGATGAAGCATTCGGTATGAAGTTCTTTCACGGGGCAGCGAGACTTCTCGCACAGGAGCGGATTAACAGCAGAGGCATAGAATTATATACGAAATATGACCCCCTACCTGCTGGCACTACCCTGACCCAGCGTGTCTATATGGAGATTGTAAGATATGCTGTTATTGAGGACGGGATCACTCAATGTTATTATGCGTAATTAAAAATAATAAAGTTATAAAATGTTTTTTAAATATTATTCATATATATAAATGAGTGGTAAAAATAATATCCCCCCATCCACGCCACCATATGTGGACACGATTTTATTAGATTGTTCTCGGTCTAATAGTGAAGAAAAAAAAGGTAATAATAATACTAATAAAGCGTTATATACTAATAAACTCGGTGTAGGAGTTAGATTAAATGCTGGAGATAAAGTGAGTGTTCATCAAGGGTTCGTTAGTGATAGAGGATGTGGTGGTGATGTTATAGAATTTACTGGCAAATCATTAGATATATCATATGAAGTAGAATATACAGAACAAACACGTCTCCAACCCCTAAATCCTTCTAATCAGTATCCCTTCGGCACATATCCACCTGAGGGGTTTATGACTCTTTTATATGAAAATAAAAAACAATCATTTTTATTAAAAGATAATGAGGTTAATTTAGGGATATCATATTTTAAATCTACAAATGGAGAAGGTTATTTTCATCTTCCCCGTAGATATGATGCAGCGAAGAACCCTTTTTTTTATTCCGTAAAAGGTGGAGGAGGTGGTGAAGTAGGTGGGGCGACATCTAATTTAAGTGGAGCAGATGCTGGCGGGACAGGGGGATCACAAGGATGGGCGAGATTAATGATTTCACACGACACAAAGGGAGCACAGACAATCAGTCAAGACCCTGTTAACACATCAGGTTCATTAGGGACATCATTAAGGACATTCGGTATAGTGGCACAATATTATGATAACTATGCGAATGGTATGGCAAGTCCTCCTTTATTTAGGACAAATCTCGCAAACAATGAACACTGGGGAGAGGTTCTCGGTGAGAGACTCGCATGGCAAAAATCAACTATATGCTGGGATGATAATTATTTTTATGATAACGGCAATTATCCAAATGATAAAGGCGAGTTTGATAATGACCAAAACTACCTCGGTAAATGTGTGATAGACTGGGCAGAAAATAAAACCTCAACAGCGAAGTCTCCTGCTGTTAGTTATATGATGGAGGAGTTTATTAATAGATGTGTTAAAAAAAAGAATGACGGCAAACGATATACTATTTTTAAAATGAGTGATGTTTATAGGGGATATTTAGATAATACAGGATTATATCTTCCAGATTTAGATGCGGAGTCTATTAATAGAAATCAATTTACAGCACCCTATGCCAATTTAGATGCGGATGGGTATCCGTTCAGGGGTAGAATAAGAGAACCTGCGATAAATGATTTTATTAAATATCAAGAAATAAAAAATTTAAAAGTTCCTGCTGGATATAATGCTCCCTCTAATGTTAGTGAAGAATTAACCAATCAATTAAATACGACCGAAGACCCCTCTACTATTAATATAGAAGTCGGTGGTGGAGTTCCGAATTTTCTCGCCGTCTCTCCTGAAAATTTAAAAATAGATTCCAAGACATCAGGTCGCCTTCGTGTCGGCACTTCTGTAGACGCAGGGACATATAAACCATTTAATTGTGCGACATCAGTATCATTCCAAGCGTTAAGTCATCATATATATAATGATCCAGCGGTCTCATATGATAAGACTAATGAAACACCAACCCGACCCCCCGTCCCCACCCATCCTCAACCTGCGACTAAAACTTTTTATATGGCGGATTATTTATCATCATACGAAACAATAGCATTTAAAAGACCTGATTTCGTAGAAGCAGGTAGAAATTTAATGAAAGAAATAGGAGGCGTGTGGACATATGCTACTGAGGAGGTCTTCCCTGAAAAAGGGATATGGACACTAAAAAGAAGATGCCGAATAGGCAAGAAACAGATAGATACAGAGGATGGTATGGATATTAATAATATATCAATCCAGCAGATTATTTATCCATGTATCGCAGAAGATGTCACGCCGACAAATTATTCAGTTATAAAAACATCTATTCCGTGGACAGAAGATAATTTAAAATTATTAAAGACCTATTTTGATACACAGGGAGGATACCCTGAATTATTTGAGAGTTTAAGAGAATATGAGGATAAAATAACATCTAATAATTGTAGATTTTTTCATATGAATCAGGGGGCAAATGAATATTGTACGAATTATGACCAATCAACTCATTTATATAGTGAGGCGACACAGACAGAGATAAACCCAGCATATTCATTATTAGGAGATGACGGCATGGACAGGGATAATTTTCAGACAAACCATATACTGGCGACAGAAGCAGGGACACATATGAGAAGAATAGGAGAAACAGAGAACTCTATATCACAGGCGACAGGAGAACCACACACCTCACCAAACACCTCTCAATATTATAACTCCATCCCTCTCCCTTTTTATAGAGATGAAACAAGAGCAGAAGAAGCAAACGGAGGAGATAGTGCGTCTGATTTATATTATGGTATGTTTAAAAGAGTCGCAATAAAAATACCAAGAAACCCTCATCTATTTACGCATGGATCGGATTTAGAAGATAAATATTACTGGGCGGTAGCGATAACTACAGATGGTATAGGATTTAATCAACAGATATTTAATGAAATACGCAACTCCACAGGGTTCGTCATAGAAAGATATAGGACACTGGGATATGACCTTCATTTTAACGCATATGGTAATGCCTCTATATGTTTATATGCTGGATATTTAGATAGTTTTATTAATAGAGCAAATGAAAGCAGTTTATTAGGATACCCTTTTCAGGCAAACGCACAGAACGCTGATACCACATATCGCCCTGAGTGGATATTCCAAAACTGGAGACAATATTACTGCGGAGCGAATAATCCACTCATAACATTTGATACGCAGGCATCTCGCTTTTCATTCCAGCAATTATATACAGCAGAGCAGGTAGGTAATGTCTCCACTGCTGGTAATGGTGAGTCATACCCAGTGATTGATGATGCTGATAATAAGGTTTATAAAGTTAATAAAAATTTACTGGCAGTTTCATTCGCACCTGATATGATTCCATATTTATCAGAGATACAAGCAAAAAACCCTTCACAGGGAGTCAATGCCGAATCATCTAATAATTTAAATATCTTCCCCTTTTCTGTGATGGACTCACATGGGGGCATTTTTTTAGAAAATATGGCAGTCCCCGAAAATAAATGGGACGATAGTTTATGGGGCATTTTAGGTTTTTCATATAATCAATTTAATAGTTCTACAACATTATCTCGGCAGACAATGATTAATGATGTGGTAACTATTGATAATATAGGTAAACCAACTACTAATGCGAATATAGTCCCCTCAACTTTAAATGAGTGGGTTGTTAATCAGATAGGCGTGCCTTTATATTCACAGCAGATACCTCCCAGTTTTAGACCGACCACGACCGCAACACAGATGAAAACAGAACTCGCAAATGCGGTTATGCTCTCATATCCCAGTATTAATGTCACGCAGACCAGTGCTCAGATAAATGCCGAGAGACTACCAAGAAAGATGTTAAAACCATATTTTTTAATAAAATCTGATATTATAGATAATGTTAGTTATATAGGCGGAGAAGACAGCGGACAGAACCTACCAGTGATTTATGTAGTTAATAAAGAGAATGCCTTCGGTGATTTCTTTTTTCAGGCGGACTCACCCATAGAATTCACAATCACAAGACCTCATACTATATCATCAATAACCACATCAATACATAACCCCGATATGACTCTCGCCACATTAACAGATGATAGTTCTATTATATATAAAATAACAAAAATGAATAAATCTAATCTAATGCCGTTCGCACAGATCCTCGCAGAAAGTCAGCAGAAGAAATAAAAGTTATCATTATTGATAATAAAACGCATCTAAAAAACAAAAAAGCATCCCTGAAAATAAAAATAAAAATTCATGCCTAAAATAAAAATCCTGATGTCTTTTATTATCATTTTTGATAACTTTTTAATATCAATAATATCATAATGCCTAAAATAGATATACGAGACCATATTAAAGAAATCGGTACAATAAAAAGTTTATTAATTAATGACCCTGAACTGGCATGTTTATTTGAGATAGTATGCCTCTTGTGTAATGAAAGATTAAATCAAGAAGATATAAAAAAAGATATCTTAACATTAAGTTTATTAGAACATACAGATGATGAATTAGATGACCCTGATTATAATACAGATGATTTTGAGGATGAATAAAAAAGTTATCATATTTGATAATAAAACGCATCTAAAAAATGAAAAAGCATGCCACAGAAAAAAAATAAAAATTCATACCTAAAATAAAAATCCTGATGCCTTTTATTATCATTTTTGATAACTTTTTTGATTTAAAAATATAACTCATATTATATATAGTATGGATATTAATTGTGATAAGTTTATTATCCCCGAGACCTATGATGAAGGAGGACTGGATAAAAAAAGTCCTCGTAATAAAAAACCTATTGATGATGTTATTGATATGATGAAAGACATTAAAAATGATATAGATATTATTAAGGATGATTTAATTATTATTAAGGCGTGGATTAATAGAGGGTGGATTTTTAATTAATAAGATATCCCGCTTCACTCATCATCTCATTTACATTATGCCTGACTTCTTCCCATTCTTTTATTTCTCTATGATATTCTACCGACTTCTCCACGAATGGGTAGGGTGTCTCATCCCATGTAAATTCTGCTTTAATATTAGGACATATCCCCTTCTCCCACTGGACTATAAGTGAGGTCATCCACGATTTATATCCTCTTGATTTTTGTTCTTTGGAGGGATGCTTCACATCAAACCGATGCATCTTTGTGAGGACATATCCTGCTTTTTTCATTTTATTCATTCTACACCTTGTGAGGTTCCCTGTACTCATCACGAATGAAACCACCTTCGGTTCTAATGATATGGTTTTATCATATATTTTGTCCCACATACTATATGGTGGATTAGAGCATATGACATCTACTTTTTTATCATATGCGAAGAAGTCTCTCCCTTCTAAAATTTCTGTGTAGTCTTTATCCACCGCCTTCGGATATGAGTCATAATAGACTCCCGTGTTTTTAAATGGATCAAACCACAGAGGGGTTATTATCTGTCCCTTTTCATTAAAATGAGTGAATTGATTAGATACTGGTATCATTGCTATTTGTAGGGCGACGAGAGCAGGGGGAGTCAACCATTCATCATTCGGTGGGACACCATCTGCCTTGTTTTTTCTCGCCTGATTATAAGACATCTTTTTTTATTCCTTTTTGTTCCTTTCCGCTTGATATGGGGGGTAATCTATATATGTAAATCAAATAGTTAGGTTATGCGGTTTTGGGGAGTGCTTTACGTGTCCCACCCCTGAAAGGGGTATTTTTATAGGGAGTCGTTATTATTATTTATTTATAAGTGGTCTTTTTTTTAATATCCATAATCAAGGTCATAAATAGGACACCTCCCCCGAAGGTGCTTCCCGTCTATATGTGGGTGTCCGTGCTTGATTTTATGTCCGCAGGCACCGATAGTGATGTCTACCTTCTCCCCTGTTTTATTAAATATATCTATGGAGACCATCATAGCGTTCTGAAAGCAGTTTTTTCTGCGATAATCATTGTTTTTTAGTCTCTCTTCCATGTCCTTCATAAATTCATCATGCCCCCCTGCCGACCTACAGCAGGATGTATATATCCCGCACCCGAAGTATTGCTCACTCAGTTCCTCATTATTTCTTGTGTTCCACTCATCTAATCCGACATATATAGTCTTCCCGTGCCACGGATCTTTCTCCAGCGGTGATTTATCAATAATGACTCCGTTATAATTCACCCAGCAGTGGTAGTTGCCCCCCAGTTTAGGGAGTGTGAATAGTTGATTCCCGAATTGCTTTCCCTGTGTATTACAGGACACAAAGTGAAGGGGTTTGCTCACCACGTTGGGCATGTCTTTTATAAATATAAGTGTTCTTGTTTTATGCTGGGGGGTAAACTCTATATGTAAATCAGATTTTAAGGGATGTAGGTGTGTTTTTAT
>Ga0181409_1000565_pt1 | contig 14407 bp, 17 predicted proteins | sample 32SPOviralmetaG_FD_130138 | JGI IMG/M metagenome (GOLD analysis project Ga0181409, IMG submission 130138) | Marine viral communities from the oligotrophic San Pedro Time Series (SPOT) site, San Pedro Channel, CA, USA - 32 SPOT_SRF_2012-05-30 | ecosystem: Environmental > Aquatic > Marine > Strait... | reverse complement strand
TATATATCTATACGATGAGGTGGGAACTTCGCTGCACGTGCAAGGCGAAGGCGACTCAGAGCAGATGCAAACTGCGCCGAGTCAATAACCTACTCACGTGTCATATGCACGCTGACACGTGTCCCATCTGCCTAATGTCCCTGTCCCAACACGATGATGTCGCAAAGCTTTCGTGTGGACATAGGTATCACGCATCTTGTATATCGTATTGGATGGACCGCTCCAACCAATGCCCCTCGTGTAGAGGAAACATCCGGTCACGAGACTAGTTCCCAATCTTCGTCGATCGGTGCGGATTTTTTTGACTTGAATATATAATGGACACCGAAGTGCCAACATGCATGGGTCGCACAGTGAAGGGTCACCGCTGCAAACTTAGCGGTCGTTATACCAGCGATTGTTATGGGGTAGAGATACCCGTTTGCAAGCGTCATTCCGAACAAAACGCCGTTCATCAATGGTCCCGCTCTACATATAATGAGCATACTCCTCTTATAATCAAAGAATATTTGGATTTCTATGAACGATGCGTCTATGAACACGGGTTCCGAAAAATTCCCAGCATCTCTATCACCACTGAACTGTTCCGTGAAATGCCCCTGGCGTCAGAGGCTGATGAAGTCGTCATCAATTTCATGAACAAGACCATGGTGCAGGATTACAGCGAGGAGTCCGAATGCGCCATCTGTATGGAAAAACCTCCAGGCAATATGTGTTCCATCCACTGCGGACACAAGTTCTGCTACCCATGCATAACGAGCTGGATTTTCTCAAATCCCACCTGCCCCCTCTGTCGTAAAAATATCTCTAGGAGTATTAAACCAAATGAAACCTGAACAAATCTTGATGGCTGCTGTAATTGGTCTGATCCTCTGCAAGCTCTTATCCTCCGAGGGATACAAGAAGGAGAAGTTCCAGAGCTGTGGATGTGGTGCTTAAACTTCTTGAACTATTTATATACATGGAATGCCCCGTATGTTATGAAAAATGTCACAATACATGCAACCTGGTGTGCCGACACTCTTTTTGTATGTCTTGTGTCCGAGAGTGGTGGTCACGGTCCGACAGTCCGTCGTGCCCTATCTGTAGGAAATCCATGTACTTTAGGGGAATGCGCAGCGTCGTGGTGGAGTGGGAGAAAAACGACGGGCGTTTGTGGGAAGAGTTGTGCACCACACTCCTCAGAATCCGCGACGCTTTCAAATTCCCATACGTCCTCTTGATCCCATTATTTCAGGATGGCGATGGGGTACCACCCGTGTGGGAACTGTCCTGTCCATATTGTATCGTTCCTCGCCATCAGTTTAGAAGAATTATGCCATGGCATAATAAGGAATGTTGCAAACTTTGAAAACGTGGGACTTTGCATTCCGATTTGCTGCAAAGTCAAGAGGTTTAGAGAAGAGTGACGCGCAAGCCAATAGACGGTTGGGTGTGTGGACAAGAGAGAGGCTGGTAGATCTGGGTCCAACGTTCGTAAAGTTGGGGCAGCTCGCAAGCACACGGAGAGACCTGTATTCACGAGAGTTCATAGATGAGTTGGTGTTGCTTCAGGATTCCGTCCCCCCCATGGAGCCGTGGGAGGTGGAAACAATCTTGGCGCAGGAGTTATCAGGGAGGGTGGATGATATATTCACAGACTTCGATATGACCCCGTTTAAGTCTGCTAGCCTTGGGCAGGTGCACAGGGGCACCCTCAACTCAGGTGTGGACGTGGTGGTCAAACTCCAGCGCCTCGGCGTCCTCGAGACCATTTCGAACGACGTGGATAACGTCACAGACATCCTCAAGTTTTTCGAGTTCCTGGGCGTCGACACGGGTCCAAAATCCATCGAGCTGTTCGATGAGGCTCGGGTGTACTTGATGCAGGAGTTGGACTACATAAATGAGGCTAACAACGCCAAGACCTTCTACCAAAACTTCTACAACACCCCGTGGGTCAGGATACCCAGAGTGTTCACCAAGGTGTTGACACCCCGTTTGATGGTCATGGAGAGGGTGGACGGCGTGAAGATCGTTGACATAACGGGACCCGAGATGAGAGTCAAGGCGAGTCGAGCGCTGGTGTCCAACTTTGTCGACCAGATTATGTATCACGGGTTTTTCCACGGCGACCCTCACCCAGGGAACGTCGCCATCACACCCGATAACCAGCTCGTGTTGTACGACTTCGGTCTCTGTGTCAACATCGATCTCGAACTCAGGAACGGACTCATCTCACTGGCACCCAGTATCATTCAGAAGGATACCTCAGCGGTCGTAGATGGACTGGTGGAGTTGGGGCTCATTCAGCCGACAGCAGACACCACGGAGATTGTCATATTCATGGACGCAGCTCTGGACTATCTCGAGGAGATGAGCGGTAAGGAGTTCAATGCCAAGCTGGCGAAGAATGAGCTGAGCAAGGGGTTGGCAGAGGATAAGCCCTTCCTGATCCCGTCAGACTTCCTGTTTCTGGCAAAGAGCTTCACGACGGTGGATGGTATATGCAGCCAGCTCGACCCCGATTTCAACTTCATGGGGTATATAGCACCCCTCATAAACATCGATGATATCGTGGAATCGCTGGATTTCGGCACGATGACACGGGGTGCCGTGGAGATGCCCAGCAACGTCCGCAACATAAATGACACCGTTAAGAAGCTGGACCGTGGCAGGGCTCGCACGAAGCGCCAAATTGAAAGTACCAGAAAGGAGATGAGGGACTTTCAATTCAGTGTTATTGCTGCAATTTTGGTCGACAACTTTCAGGATGTGCCAATCGTCCCGTGGATCCTGGCAATCGTGTCGGCTGGGTTTGTCATTAGGGGGGCGAATGGACGATGACTACATGTCAGCACCCTCGAAGTAATCGTCGATGGAAGTGTTCGGGATCACCACAGCATCCACAGTCTCATTCTCGGAACTCGGGGCGTCGCCATCATCGCCGCGCCCGAAGAAACCGCGGTGCAACTCGAGCAGCCCGCTCATACGCTTGCGCTCCTTCTTGCTGATCTCGCTCAGGGTGCCACGGATGTCCTTGAGCTCCGAGCGGCGCTCCTGGACAGCCTTCTGCCGCACGGTATTCTTCTTGTTGGTATTCTTTGCCATCGCTGTAGGACGAACGACTGAAAGCATCATCATTGTGTAATGTGTACCAAGATATAAAGTTTCCTCTCTATACCTTGGTAGAGACCATGTGCGGTATCATATGCCTCAATGAAACTCGTGAGAATCCTGATGGGACGCTGACCCATAGAGGACCCGATTCATTCGATACAGTGTCTGTGGGGAATACACAACTCTTGTTCTACCGCCTCGCGATCAACGACATCTCCACCAGTGGGATGCAACCGTTCGTGTCTCATGATAAAACCAAGGCGATGGTGTGCAACGGGGAGATCTTCAATCACCAAGAGTTGATGACCGGCTTCGAGACGACCGGAAGCGACTGCGAGCCGCTGTTTCACATGCTCTGTAATCGCACCAGCGATGACATCAAGGACATCGTGGGGCGGCTTAGGGGTGAGTTCGCGTTTGCGTTCGTGGATGGCACCAAACTGTTTGTAGGGAGGGACCCACTGGGCGTCCGCCCCTTGTTCTGCAGTGTGACGGGGGATGGTGGGTATGGGTTCGCATCGGAGGCGAAGGTGCTGAAGGGGGAAGCTGTGCACGTGTTCCCTCCTGGATGTGTCTATGGACCGCAGCGTGAATTTGAATTATATTACGACGTCGGCAATTGTGTGCCTTTCCACGATGATGTGAGTCTCATCCGAGAGGCGTTTGAAGAGGCGGTTCGGATCAGGGTCAACAACAGCGATCAACCTGTCGGGTTCCTCCTCTCTGGCGGACTCGATAGCAGTCTGGTGGCTGGACTCGCAAACAGGATGATGGAAGGACCCATTCGCACATTCTCCGTGGGTATGGAAGGGTCCCAGGATCTCAAATACGCCCGAGAGGTTGCGAATTTCTTAGGAGCCGACCACACCGAGGTGCTGTTTACACCCCACGAACTGTGGGATGTCCTCCCCGACGCCGTGTGGAGCATGGAGACGTGGGATACCACCACCATACGCGCAGGGCTTCCCATGTGGTTTCTCGCACGGTGGATTTCGCACAACACGGACATCAAGGTCGTCGTGTCTGGCGAGGGGAGCGATGAATTGTTTGGAGGGTATCTCTACTTCCACAACGCCCCGAACACCCAGGAGTTCCAGGAGGAGACTCTGAGACGCCTCAAATACATCCACCAGTTTGACGGTCTCCGCGCCGACCGGTGCATCTCGGCCCACGGGCTGGAAGTCCGGTGCCCGTTTCTGGATGACCGTTTCGTGTCCCTGGTGACATCACTGAACCCGATACACAAGATGTGTTCTGGGAGCATCATCGAGAAGCACGTACTGCGCGAGGCTTTCGCAGATGGCAAACACCCCGTTATACCCGATGACGTCCTGTGGAGGCAGAAGGAGGCGTTCAGTGATGGGGTGGGCAATGGGTGGGTGGACTTCCTTAGGCAGAGTGGGGAAGACGTGTATGACCGGCTGTTTGATATGCACTTTCCCGGTAAGCGCCACCTGATCCACGAGAGGTGGATGCCCAAGTGGGTTCCGAATGCACAGGATCCGAGTGCTCGAGTGGAAAAATTGACTTTACGACCTTAAGGTTTTCAGACGATAATTGTAAAACGATGAATATCTTCATTCTCTCGTGGAATGTCAATCAGTGTGCCGAGTGGTATTGCAACCAGCATGTATCTAAAATTTTGTTAGAGATTTGCCAGATGCTCTATACAGCTCATCACCATAACAGCCCTTCAGGGTGGGACGCCGATGTCCCTCTCACCCTGAAAGGTCAGCGTGGCTACAAGAAGGCTCATAGCAATCACCCTATGACCATGTGGATCCGAACGCACCCAGGGAACTACAGATGGTCCGCAGCCCTGGGAGTCGCTCTGGCCGTCGAGCACAACAAGCGGTTCGGGACGGTTCACGGGTGTTCCTCGCATATTATGTGGCTATCCCAGAACGTCCCACCCGCTCTCAAGTGCCACGACAACCCCAACAGCACCTACGCCAGCGAGGGGTTTCCAGACCTCGTGACGCCCCCTCCCGAGTGCATGCCTACGGAGTATCACCATCCTAACATTATTACAGCGTATCACAACTATTATAGAGGTTCGAAGCTACAATTTGCTAGGTGGTCATGAAAATTCTATTTTTCTGCACGCATTGCAATCAGGGCACGGGCTATGGTAAGTCTGCCGCCAAGGTCTGCAACTGGCTGTTGGCAAACGGTCCCCCAGAACTCGAGTTGGTGTACTACGCATTTCAGAATTACCCCAATCAAGACATCCAGGATCGCTATATAGATCCTCGTATTCGTTTCATTGATGCCATTAAGTTGGATCCCGATTCACCCAAGGGCTTTGGGGATAACGGGGTGCTCCCGACTGTCGTGAATGAGAAGCCCGATATGATTTTCATATACAATGACATCGCCGTCATTTCAGCCCTGCTGTCAATTCTCAAAGGGACTCTGAAGGACATGAAGGTCGTGACCTTCATGGACATCGTGTATCCGTGGCAGGACGTTGAAAGGTTCGAAATCATGAAGCCCAAGATTGACCTGACATTCACTTACACCCGTTCGTGGAAGGAACATTTGGTGAATGATTTGGGGTGGGAACCCAACAAGATCGACTATCTCCATCTGGGCGTGGATAAGCCGAAGAATCCCATGACCCAAGAGGACGCACTCGCCAGGATGGAGCTGCCTCCTGACACGTGGGTTGTCCTCAATATGAATAGGAACTCGTATCGTAAACAGTGGTGTGTGACCATCAAGGCGTGGGTAGACTTTTGGGTCAGGGTGGGGTGCCCAGATAGGGTCAAGTTGTTCGTGGGTGGGGTTCTGAAGTCCGATGACGGCTATGACATCCGTGAATTGGTGAAAGTCGAATGTATGAAGCACAATATAGACGAGCAGAGGGTCATGGACAATAACATCTTCAGGAATCCGTGGCCCCTCCACGCATCAGACCAGTATGTGGAGACAGTGATGGCGGCGTCTGCAGTTGGTATCAACACTTGCTGTGGAGAGGGGTATGGGATGACCAATATGGAGCACTCGCTGTATGGAAAACCCCAGGTGGTCTCGGGCGTCCCATCGGTCAAGGAGGTTATGGGTGATGTGGCGATTGTTATCGAACCAGCGGTGTGGACGACGGTCAGTAAGTTTGAGAGCCACGGAGGGGAGATAGCGTTGCACGATTACAAGCCCTATTCGGACGCATTGTATCACCTCTACACCCAGGGGTTTTCAGAGAGCCAGAGGTATATAGATCACGCCACGAACTTTGGAGATTGGGAGAAGAATCTAAAACCGCTTCAAAAAGTTCTAGATATGTTGTAGGTTTCCAATGCTCATCGCTCATCGAGGCGTTTGGGGACAGGGGTTTGAAAACAAAGTTGAGCATATACGAGCAGCCCATCGCAAGGTGGGTGCAGTTGAGGTGGACATCAGGTATAATTCTCGCAACCAGTTGGTGTTGGCACACGACAAGTCTGACTGTGATATGGTTGACGTCGATCTCTTTATCGACCTCGTCAGGTGTGAAGAGTCCATGAATATCCTATTGGATATGAAACCCACCGGTGGACGTGAAGCCAAAATGATGGCGAACGACGTCTGTGAGATTATTCAGAATTCTCACCACAAGTGGGAGCTCTGTTCGTTCGATCAGCGATGTGTTGACCACTTGATAAACTTGAAGCACCCGTGGCCTGTTGGTATGTCATCTGCAGGAGTCACTGATTGGATGATGAACAACCCCCCCGTCGACTTCGTGAACATCGAACACGAATGTATAGACGAGGATGACATCGACGCCATCAGGAGTCAGGGAGTAAAGGTCTATCTGTGGGTGGCTCATATGTGGGGGTCATACCCTCCACAAGTGGACGGGCTTATAAAAAATTATGTATATGCAGACCTAAGGATATAGGGTGCTAATGGTAAAGCGAGTGAAAGCACCAGCGCCACATCGAACACAAATGACTGCCACTGTCCAGATGCCCACCCAGCTGTGGAAGAACCTTCCCGATGACCTCATCTGGGCCATCAGGGGTCAGAGGTCCCAGCTACTCCGTGATGAATACGCCGATCTCGAGATGACCCACAAGTATGGCGCCTGCTACTGCTGCGGTGGGTGGGCGGATGCTGATGGGACCAATTGGTGGGACGACAGTGCCTATACCTTCTGCGGAACGTGCGATCAGGGGCAGTTCAAAGATATGGATATGGATACCCGTGTAATGTACTGCAACGCTTGGAGTGGCAACGACTCCGAGCGTTGGAGCAGGATGTATCACACTGCGATCGCCCCTGAGGTGGATGACCATAAGTGGGACGACTTCTGGGAGGATCGCTTTGAGGGGATGAAGCCCCCAGCTGTCCGCCAGGCATTCGACATCTGGGAGGTTCGTATGCAGGAGGCACACCCGCTACCAGGATGACTGGCTGGGAGTCGAACTCCCCCGACCCCACCCGGCAACGGGTATGCCTTCCAGTGGCCCGACACCGATGAGGATAGCGACGACGAAGTGGACAGCGGGGATTACTAATCCTCGCCTTTTTAAAACCCGTTGGATGTGTAAAAAGTGTATGAGGCACCCCACGTGTTCGGGTTGCTAAGGGTATATGAGCACAGAACTTGCATACTATATCTGCTGTCCCATCTTTACCATCTGCATTACCGGTGCTGTGGCAGGAACAAGAGCACTTACAGTTGATAGATATGTTCGGTTCGTGGAGCACCCCCTCGCCGCCGTCGGTCGACATCCCCCAACATGTGGAGACATGCAGCGTTGCGTGTCAGACAGACCCCCCGAAGGCCCCGACTCTTGAGGAGACGACGACAACTCTGTTGACTTTGCTCGTATTCCTGTTGTGGATTCGGTTCGCCTAAGACACGATCCACACATCCATCTATCACCATCATCACGACGCATCAGTATATATACCACCTGCCGACACTCGTGGCAGGTTTGGACATCCACTGGCATGGGTAATACAAACCCCCACTTTTTTAAAACTTCCTGTATATATAATTAATGTTCGAATAACCTTATATCCGACGAAGCTTTCTCCTTATTGACTCGATCGAGTTGTTGTTGAGATGTCTCTTTAAGCCTTCCTGAGCCACTTGAAACCTTGCACGGTTTCGAGCCGTCGCCGCTGCATTTGTAGCACTCGTATTACGAGCCATCGCAAGTTCCAACCTCTTGATGACATTGTTGCGGTTTGCTGTGGTATTCTTCATCTTCAGAGAGTTAATATGGTTACGGAGAAACGTGCTGGGTAGACTTCCCGCCTTAGCCCCCCTCTGCACGGGGTTCACGAGTGCATTTACCACTTTTATATCATTGCTCGTGAAACGATTGTTGCTCCCCCTCTTTAACAAGCTCGCAAGGAGGCGTTGCCTCATATCAGCTGGTCGATTCATGACAACGTCATTCGCCATAATCACACGGAGATTGTCGTTGCCCCCGTTGACGATCATGGAATTGAGGTCCCTGTTGTTGTCCAATACAACCCGCCTATATATGCTCCTAAATGCATTGTTGTTATTTACGTGACCGTTTTCCAACAGTTCATTGAGAAAATTTCGATTGACAGTCATGTTATTCAAGTTCTGACCTTCATTCACGTTACTGAGTATGTTATCCAGAGCACTCCTAGCATCACCTGAACTCATTGGTGGTGTGTAATTTCGCATCTTTCTATAGACTAATAAAAAATGTATAAAATGTTTTAAGGATATAGGTAGTTATATAGTAAATACAGACATGATATGGCAGTTCAGAACCATGGTTTCTTTTGGGAGCATGAGCTTCTCGTCAATGTATATCGCGTCGACCCATACGAACTCAAGAAAGTTGGACACACTTCCCCCTTCGATGGTCCCGCCCATCTCAACCGTCTCACTGGAATTGATATGTCCATAAAGACCACTGGGAACTCCGGGACCATCTGCCTTGGGGACTGCCTTCGCATCTACGAAGACGTGTCTTCTGGTAAACCCTATCATATGACAGTGCTTCACTACAAGCAGGATGACGCCACGAAGACCAAGAATGTTATGTGGATCACTGAGATTGAACTCACCTCTAGCATACAATTGATGTTTGGTGACCTCACGCGCGAGGATATCTCATCGTTGGACACTGTTATAAAGGCGGTTCCGCAGAAACGTAGTCCAACAACGGAAGAACACGCAGCAATCTACGATACCAAGAAACTCCTGCAGGCACGCTCTGGGTTCATCACACTCAACCCTAAGTGTAACAGCACTCAGAGTCGCCTCCAATGTTCAATCAGTGGATTCCTCAAGTTAGTCGCCAAACATCCTGAACGTGTGATTGCGCATAGCGATACCAACAACTTCCGTGGTGCTAACGTGTCTCAGTCCATCTCGTCAAACCGACGGGTTCTGCGCTCCGCTAATAAGGTTGTTGACAACAATAGTGACCTCACCCTTGCTAAGGCTTCTGGGACCAGTGGTGTTCGTGGGGAACGTGTGAGCGTTCAGAGCACCGATGTCCAGCCTACCGTCGGTGTGGAGAAAATAATGCGTGTTCTGATTGTGAACAAGCCCCTCGCTGCGGAGAGCGCCCCTCCCAGCGTAAACACCCACTCGGCGGATGGCAACATCCCACTCATCACCCGCTTTGACGAATCGAAACTCCTGGGGTGCAGGGGTTTCGTCAACCGTTCGATGAGTATCTTTTCTCACCCACACCTGTAAAACACACGGAACGTCGTGAGGCGTGTCACCGTTGATCGTAAACGCGTTGCGCCCCAAAATCTCCTGACGTTCCAGATGGAACTTGGCGGGAAAAGCCTTCTGCATGCTCGGCTTGGAGAAAGAAAGAGGCAATATGAACGCCACGGCATCCGCAAACCTACAACATTTGCGGATGAACGATTTGGCAGTGGTGGACTGTCTACCGAATGGTGGGTTCCCGACCACAACGCATCCTTGGGGAGCCAAGGAGTGGTCCCACTCCAAAAAGTCCTGTCGAATTACGCGAGGATGCTCGGGCTCAATGTCCATCGCCACCCACGATATTTCAGGAGGTGAATTCAACAAAAAGACCCCAGAACCAGCGGATGGCTCCACCCACTCGAGGTGATCTGGGAGCATCTCCCGAACCACTTCACAACATCTCAGGGCGACACCTGGAGTAGTGTAATACTTGTCCAGTGTGTTCGTCCTGAATTTCCCAGTGTCTTGCATTTGGGATTTATGGTTCATAACCCTTATGACTAAAAAATGTCCGAGGCGTCCCACGTATTCCCCCGATTATAGGTATATGAAAATGGCATTCACCGTCAACACTCCGCTCGCTCAGCAGTCGACCGCAGTGCTGGTGGCTCTCTACCACCACTCAACTGTCAAGGTGGATGCGAACGGACATCTGACCCCTGGCATCCGCCGAATCACGAGACTCCTCCGTGAGAGGAACTACCCACTGAGAAAGCTACTGACGACTCCTCGACGAGTCTAATTTTTTAAAACCCCCTGGGTGTGTAAAAAGTGTAAGAGACGTCCCAAGTGTTCGGGTGCGCTTCGGCACCGGAAACAGCAGGGAGATGAACTCACTTTTCCGATTCTGGAGCTACTTCCTACGCGATAACTTCAACGTGGAGATGTACAAAGAGTTCCGTCGGATGGCACTGGATGACGCCAAACTCAAACGCCGATACGGACTGGAGTGCCTCTTCCGCTTCTTCAGTTATGGTCTTGAGAAGCGCTTCTGCTCAGACATCTACAACGACTTCGAGGAGATCACCATCAAGGACTATGAGAATGGATACTTCTACGGACTCGAGAAGTATCGTGCATTCCACTACTACAACAACACCTCGAACAAACCCGAAGTGCACCCGAAGCTCAAGTGGGTGGTGCACTTCGATGTTTTTTAAAACCCCGTAGGTGTGTAAAAAGTGTAAGAGCTCACTCTAGAGCGAGCATCTGAGTGTAGTATTCGTCGGAGACCTCCGATCCCTTGCATATGCGCCCAGTCCTCTGACAAGCTCGGAGGGTAGTCCCGGACCCGAGGAATTCCAGACCCTCACAATTCTTAACGTCCATTATATGTCTGTATGGCTTCTATTTTTTAACACCTTTGGTGTATATAGAGACTCTGGCATATATCACATTAATGAAATACTCCGAGTTTCTGGATCGTAGACTTCCCACATCTCTCAAGGCCTTCGAATGTATCAATCAGCGTATCGATCCTGAACGCACCTACAACATAGTTGAACTTGGGACGTCCAGGAGTTATGCCAGTTGGCGCATCGAGACCAACCCAGCCTTCTGGTTTCCCGACAACCCCGAGCGGTGGCCGTGGTCCGACGGCTTCTTCACTCGTCTGATGGCGGACAATCTAGAGGGGAAGAACTTTCGTCTCTGGACTGTTGACCCGAATCCGGATGCGTGCATTGTCGCTCGCACGTGTTGTGGTAATAACGAGAGGGTCTCTGTGGTGCAGGACTACTCTACGAACTTCTTGAATTCGGTGGACTTCAAGATCGACTTCCTGTATATGGATCACCTCGAGAGTGGTGAGGATGCGTGTCTTAAACACTTAGAGGATGCCAAGTTGGTGGTGGAGAAGAAACTCATGCGGGATAATGCACTCATTATGGTTGATGATACCGAGGTGGGTGAGAAGCCTTCGTATGTGAAGGGTCGAGATAGTATTCCGTATCTGGAATCCCACGGGTTCACCAAGGTGCTCCATGGGTATCAGGTGCTCCTGGATTCTAAATAATGTCTCAGTCACCCCAAGTGTTTGGAGTGCTAAGAGTATAAGCACCCAGCACCTGACAATGGATTCCATCATCTCTACCATCGCTCTCAACCAGGACAGCCGCATCGTCCTCCTCCGCCAGAAGGAGGTCATCCAATGGCTCTTTTCTGACCTCAGCTTCCTCCCCGAGGTTGAGGTGAGCAAGAACAAGGCCACAGACAACCAGAAGCGCAAGGTTCTGGAGGACGCTTGGGGACAGAGGATGCTCAGCATCCGCCGCCCCGATATCACTGCCTCGGGACAATGGACCACTAAGTTGGGTGAGCACATCACCGAGGAACTCGTCCTCCTGCAGGGCGAGGAGTTCTACAAGCCCCAGAGGATGGAGGGAATGGAGCCAGACGTCGGGGGTGAGAAGTTCCTCTGGGAGTCCAAGGCTGGGACCTACTTCACCCCAGGTACCGCCCACGAAAAGATTATGGGAACCTTCTTCAAATACTGCACCATCCCTCGTCTTTATAACAAGCCCCTCAAGATTCTGTGCCTCGGCAGGGCTGAGAAGGAATGCCGTGAGCATTACGGAGTCCTGCCGGGACCGAAGACCAGTCCAGAGGGGGAGATGATTTTGGCAACTGCTCGAGCGCTTCAGATTGAGTATGTAGGTGCGACTGACGTGCTCCTTAGTTGCTGCAACGTGTAATAATAACTTCATTTGCTTTCTCTCCTGGATTCTTCGAGTTGATAGACCTCTTCGCCTCGACCACCCTCCACACCCCGTGCCCCCCGAGTCCCTCCCGCACCGGCTTGGTATCTGAGTTGCTCATGACCCAGTTGGCTGCCACCCCCCTGACGCACTTGAAAAGGTCTTGGTGGTCTTGAGGAGACCACGAACCTTTAGTGTATCCCGTGAACGTCTCGCAGTATGGTGGGTCCATATATACCCAGTCTCCTGCGCTCACGCCCTTGAGGGTCTCGTCCCACCCCTGGTGTTGAAAATCTACATTCTGCACGAGATTGTGAATCTCCATCAGGTGTTCGTAGTTGATGACCTCTGGTTTCTTGTAGTTGCCATATGGCACGTTGAACCCGTTAGGTCCCTCTCTCCACAGCCCCCTGAAACAGGTCTTATTCAAGAAGATGAATCGAGCAGGGGTTCTTTCAGCGTTGAAGTCTTTGCGGACTTGATAGAAAAAATCCTTCGCATCCTGTCCTTCCAGGGAGTTGAGGGTTTCCACCATTTCTCGGACTTGGGTGAAGAGGGTGTCTGGGTCGTCCCTGATCGCTCTCCACACCTGGATGAGGGTATGATTCGCGTCACACGCAACCACTCCACGTCGGGGTTTGGATCTTTCAAGGACCGCCAGAAGGACGCTGCCTCCACCGACAAACGGTTCCACATATACACCGGTGATATCTTCGGGGATTTCTTTGAGTATCTCATTGAGGAGTTGAGTCTTGCCACCCACCCACTTCAGTATAGGCTTCATTGCTACCTATCTATGTCTCCAACTCTATAATTAAGCGTATGGGGGCATATGTATGAAAACAAGTAATCATGGCTGGAGTGTGGGTCGCACAGAACTACACCTTCCGCACCTTCTATGAAAACCTGCAGACACTTGCAGATACTTGGAATCTCAACCCCCCTCACCAGAGAGGTGTTGTCCATGGAGATAAGTGGATGTCGGACATCATCTGTTCTGGTGTGGTATTCAGGGATATCCCATCCCCCGAGTTCCACACCCGGGGGAGGGTTCAGGAGTCGCTTGATGGTAAGCAGAGGATAATGGCAATCGTTCGCTTCTTTGAAGATGAATATGCTCTTGATGGTGTATTTCCTGAGATGCCTCAATCAATGGATGGTAGGACATATAGTCAGTTGGATGCCGATGACAAAAGACGGGTTGATACTGCACCCATAATCATCAAGATCTATAGTGGTGAGATGACCAAGAAGCAGATATCTAGGTTCTTCTACCACAGGCAGAAGTGTCAGAACACAACCTTCGGTGAGTTCATCAACTCCCAGGTTCATCTGGATTCCAGGGGTGTTATGAAGTCCATCCTGCAAACACCCACTACGATACCCCTTCTCGACAGTGTTGCGAAAGACACTCGCCACTTTCACATGGAGATGATTGTCAGGTTTGCATACTTCTACGTGAATCGTTCTGTAAGCGCAGTCGATCCAGGCTCGGACAAGATTCAGAGGTGGTGGTCAGAGAACGACCCACTTGTGCTCCATGATGATGATGACGAAAATGTGGCAAACAATAAGATCCGAGACATCCCTCATTTCACGGAGGCTATTGAAGATACATGCAACATCTTGGTAGACCACAAGATACCCAGCAAGCATCACTCATCTCATCAGACTTCCTATTTCGTGTTCATACTTCACCACCCTGATTGGCTGGAAGTTCTCAGGGGTGCTTTGGATGTGAAAGGACCAGTTAGTTTCCCGCCTGTGAGTGGCAGACATGACACACTCGCGACACGATACCCTCTGGTATGTAAACACGTCGGTATCATGGCGTATGCGTAAAAATGTCTGACACACCCCAAGCATCCCCCCGGGTATGGGTATAGAAAGCAAACACATACCGATG
>Ga0181409_1000564_pt1 | contig 14442 bp, 12 predicted proteins | sample 32SPOviralmetaG_FD_130138 | JGI IMG/M metagenome (GOLD analysis project Ga0181409, IMG submission 130138) | Marine viral communities from the oligotrophic San Pedro Time Series (SPOT) site, San Pedro Channel, CA, USA - 32 SPOT_SRF_2012-05-30 | ecosystem: Environmental > Aquatic > Marine > Strait... | reverse complement strand
GTTCTCACGATTCATAGTAGTCCCCTTCGCTGCTAAAACGAAGCTTCCGTCGTCTCTCTGGTATGTAGTCACATCGAAATCCGTAAACTCAGGAAGAACGCGCGTCGAATCATACCCATACTGATCAATCTCTCTTTGAGCGAGTGAAGGAGCGCCAAGCATTGCGGCATGTGAGTACACTGCGTATTCCATCTCTGTGGCGTTCATGATTTTTTTTTACCATATATACAAGTAAAAGAATGTCGCAGATTCGCGTAAAACACGTGAGTGGGTTCGAACCACTCGTTCCTAAGAAATCCGCTTTCACGATCGAGACGGAGTTCAATACTCCTAAGCAGCCATCGCTCAATATTTACACGGGCCGACGTGGCGGGGGTAAAACCGTAGCAATAGTCACGTACCTGCGAAAACTGATGGACGAAGGAGCTGTTCAACGCGTTCTGCTCGTTACACCGACCTACGAAAGCAATAAGAGCATCTTTTTACCACTTAACATTGGAGAAGGGGACGTTATCGAGCCAGAAAAGGGAGCTGTCGCAAGAACGCAACAGATCGTTGAAGAGGAGGTCGCAGAGTGGGAGCAGTACCAAAAGGACCTCAAGAAGTGGAAGGAACATCAGAGGAAGATGCAGGATGGCTCTCTACGAATGCAGACAGCGTACGAAGATCCGCTTTTTCTCTCCCCAACCCCACCCAAGTGGAAAAACAATTATCCTAGTCATCCAGTCCGTGTTCACATAGTATACGACGACTGCCTTTCTCTCCCAGTCATGGCGAAGCCGTCTTCCGGAATAGTGAATCAAGCTGCAAAGCACAGACATATAGGGAAAGGGTGGGGTTGCGGTATTACTTACGCAACGCAAGCGTACGCGGCACAAGGGGGATTAAGTAGAGTGATTCGCGAGAATTGCACAATGCTATGCCTCTTCAAACAAACGCATGACTCTCAGATCAAAAAAATACTGGAAGAGAGCAATTTCAGGGACGACGTTGACGAAGAACGATTCATGGATTTTCTAGAATATTCGACGAGTAAACCGTATGGTTTTTTGACAATCGATCAATGCCCGAAACACGAAAGCATGATGTATAGATCCGGCTTTTCAGAATATCTAAACTAATAAACAAAAAAAGATGCCTGTTCCATCCGGCGTTCTAAGCGACGAAAGCGTAAAAAAATCATGTGCAGCATTTTTTCCTTCAAATTTTCTCGTTGCGGAGGAGCTTGATCCAGTACCGCCGTACGAGCCAAATTCCTTTTTCAGTGGTATCAAACAGCCGCCTCGCGTCTCAAGAGTGCGTCCCAAGCGTCCATACGATGACCTATCCACCTTTTTGAGTATGGCTAATAACGTCGAAATGATACCAAAAGCGATTGATGATTACAACGAGGCAGCGGAAAAGCTTTACGAAAAAAAGGGGACAGGTTTCGCAACAACATCTAGCGTACAGCAACCTTTAAAAGAGGACGATGATAACGATTTCGGAGAAAGGCCGGGTCTGTTTATGCAAAGCATGGCGGCAGGGCTTTTGTCCTTGCCTTTAATGTTTCTATACAGAAACAGAAGAGACATAATTCCGTCAGCCAGACAGGAAAACGCAGCAAGACGAGTGGAACCGCAGCTTGAACCACTAGGAGTCGTTTCAGATCTTCGACGTGGCGTTTTCGGGGATGCTTTGAGCTTGTTCGATTCAAAACCAGAGCGAGGGCAATATACACCTCTCGCTAAAGCAATGTTGTCAATGGTTAAATCTTATTCGCCCTTTGGGACTATTAATCCATCGGTTCGTAGCGTATTGGACACGTTTGACGGAACGGCTAGCGCCCATCAAATAATGAGCAGAATGGAAGAATCAACGTACGTTGATGTGCCAGAAACGGATTTTGGCGGAAGATACGATCCTAACATCGTACGCATGACAGACTATGCTGATTTAAATCTGGCGTATAACCACGCAATGCACGCAGGGGGCGAAAATCATCCTTCCTCGCGTGATATATTCGATTCATCGTTTAAACCAAATGAGGATCCGTATCCCTAAAAAAAAAATATGTTTGACATATTAAAAAACATGATCGAAGAAGGTCAGATTCCGCCACGCGCGAAATTTGAGACACACTTAACAGACGAACAGCTTGTAGAAAAAGAAGAACTCGTTGAGCGGTACGGTAGAATCTATCCAAATGTGTCGAAATATCATTTGGGTATGCTTTACGACCATATCGTCTCCATGACTCCACAGGAAATAGAAGAAGAGAGAAAAAGAATCGAAACGACAGTAATGCCTCAGGACCCGGGTGGGGTTATCGACTCATCTGTTGTATTGGCTGACTGGGAAGAAAAATATAAGCACCTTGTAAACAAACAAGATGATGAACCAAAGCCCGAGACTGGCGAATGAGACGATCGTGTCTTCATTCAACATTTTCTTGGACAGTTCCGAAGTGACGACGAATCCAGGGACAACCGGTGCCGGCGACCAGGGCCTGGATATTACTTACTCGTTTGGGCCAAGCAGCGTGGTCGCAAAACAAAGCGAAAACATTCGGCTCTCTTTGATACAGTACGACAGCTATTCTAACAGCCCAACCGTGAATGATACGAACAACGACATGAGTGTAACGATCAACAATATAAACAGTATATCCAAGAGTGAGGAGGCGATCTATCTTAATTATGGGTACTATGGATCTCCCAGGAGTGTAGGGTACGATGCTCTTAGAGCAATTGCCGACTTTTTCCAAAAAATCAATTTCTACGCGTCGACGAGCGGAGTTTTTTCAATCGACGTTGACCTGGAGAAGCCTAATGTCTCGCGAGTGGGGAGTGGGGGTGTGCCCGAAGATTCAAACACGTTCAGTTTCGCAGGGACGTCGACACGGGTAATCGAGGGAAAATTAATTTGGAAAAACTCGACGCATGGGATTACACAGGCAAATGTAACGAACCAGGACCTAATCATCGCTACTGGAGACCAATGCTCTGATTTGCTAGGGACTGGTGGGGAATGGACGTTGACATATGTTAATACCACCGAATTGCAATTTAGCGGCAAATTCCCGGCTCAACGGTCTACAGAGGCGTTTCATTACGTGAGATGTAACTTGGCGAATAACAATCTGGCTTCCGCATGTGCGCAGGAAAAGACACAAAACAGCAAGAATATCGTTTCGACGGACATTCTCGCAAAGGTGCCCGTCCAGGCAGAGATAACGTCCTTTTTCAGTCCAGATCCAGTGTATTCTATTACTCTTCACGACAAGGTGCTTTCTAAAATAAATATACGAGTAACGGACTCTCGAAACAGGGTTCTCAAGAGACAGGCGGTCGGGCAATACCTCAACAGCGGAAATCTTTCGTTCAGAATGGTGTTACGGTGCGATTTAGTAAGGGGTACGAACAGTACGACGACCCCTGTTCCACTCGGAGTACAGCAAAACCAAAATAACATGGGTCAAGACTCGTTCGCGGATGGTGTTGCTGGATTTCCACAGATACGACCATTTCCTTGAGAAAAAACACAAGTGCGTCGAGTATATTTTTTTTCTGTGGGGTTAAACAAAACAAAAAATGTCAGTTCCAGCCGTGTTCGCTTATGGATCTGAAAAACTGAGTGGGTATACCCACCAATACTATAAAATTCTTCCGTCGACTGGCTCAGCGGCAGTTGCGCCTGGACAGACCACCCGCTTCGCCTTGCCTACCGCTAGCTATATCAATTTCCCCGCAACTCGCATCTACTTCAACGTCGAAACAACTGGCGCTGATAATTCGCGTCTCCCGGCTTCCCTTGATATGTTGATCTCACGCGTCTCTGTTTACGCAGGAGGCGTATGCATCAGCTCTCAGCATAACAACTACGGTCTCCTCTGCCAGGCAAAAACCATCTTCGAGAGCGATTACCAGTCGGTTTGCCACGGGCACTTGGACATGGTTAGATCCGTGCCATATCAAACGGTTCCTAAGAGTACTTTTGGGACAACGTCGGGAGGTTCAACGCTCACGACCCAGACGAAGGCGGATGCTACTAAGATCACTGGAAAGGAAGTGTACCCGGACAGAGCTTCTGGAGACACCATCTTCTGTTTGGAATTGAAACACACATTCATATCGAGCGTGCAGCCTCCAATTATCAACGCGGCGCTGATGCCCGAGCTAACTGTAGAGCTCCAGTGGGAGTCATCCAACGTGCTCTCAGCGTGTCTTGGGACCGCTTTGCCTGTGGATGGTCGAACTTCGACACACGAGGGACAGGAGCGCGTTAAAAAGGAGACTGGTTTGGGATCCGATTTCACGCAGCCTCACGCTACTATCAACTCCACTTATTCAGTAACGGATCTATCGATGATGGTGCAGGTGTGCAGTCTTCAGTCCAGTCTGCTCCAAGAGATCGAGCAACGCACCATAGCAGAAAGGGGGTTTTTGTCCCTTATTTACAAAGGATATGGAGATCACGGATTCTCTGGCGGCGTTAGCGCTTGTCAAATGCAACTTTCGTCGCAGTCCCTGGATCGACTAATTTGCTGCTTTCACAGGAACGATCGCCTGGTTAGAGGGGGAGCGGTCCCTGTAGCAGGGTACAAAATGGGAGGCGCGCACGTCTCTACTGCATCTGGTAGTTATACGAGCGCTTTCGACATCGGGTTTGCGGCAGGTCAGGACACAGGTTCAACTTCTCATTCACTAACCAACTCTGAAAGGTATCTTTCTCGTGCCCAGAATCTTGAGTTTGTGCCAGCCGACGAAAGCGTTGGCTTCACGGCGCAGGTGCGATTGAATGGCGCCCTTTTACCGTCTGTACCTGCCAACGTGGACGAGATGTACGGCATTAGCATGAACAGCGTTGATATGTACAAGCCGAATCACACTCTCCGCAAGCAGTACATTCTGAACTACGCTTGCTTCGTTATGTCTTTCTGTCTTCCGTCGGACGGGTATTCAGCTCGTAGGATGTCTTCTGGTGTCGATACGAGAGGTCTTTCAAGTTCTGTAGCGCTTTTGACAACAGCTTTGCACGAAACCGACCAACATTGCACGATTTTCGATGAAAAAACGATGGTGTTGCGGGTTGCGAACGGGGGTCAGATTCAACAGATTGGATAATCAAAAAAAAACGTCTGTAAATAAATCTTTATGTTAAATAAAAAAAAGCAATGGCAACTGGAGTGTATCAAAGCATTCGCCCAATGGCAGGGGCTAGGATCCCTCCTTCTGCAGAATATTCTGTTGGGTTCGGAGTCGTTAAAGGAATCATTCCAACGCTAGGTTACGGAGAAACTCCAAAGCCACAGATCTCGTATTTGAACAACGCTAGCAATCCGAACACGGCAGACAGATGCTTGACGTGCAAGCAGCTTCCTAACGCAGTGATCGACGTTCCAGCAAGGCAGTACCCTCGTGGTTTCGGAATGCAAGTGAACCAAGGGTTTGCTAGGAAACAAGAGCCCGGACTCGCATACACGATTCCTCTCGATTCAAAAATCATGCCACAGGCGGACAATCAGTACATGCTTCTTAACTCACGCATTCCAGGGATCGACTAACAAAATATACTGAGTAAGTAAAACACAAATGTCCGATTTTCCATTTTCAGTTTTGACCGAAGAACCGCTTCCTCCCACAATTAAAGAAATAGGTGGTGTGAATATAACTTCAGAATCGGACGGGCACGAGCTTCGATTTAACGCAACGACGTCCAGATTTGAGAACGCGACACCACACGCAGTATTCAATGCAACATCGAAAAGCATGTCTCTTGGAAGTGGAATGAACACTGTAAATCCTGTCGAATGCATAGGGATTGGGCACGAGGCGTTGCTGTCTGCCACTACGGGAGCGGAAGACTGCGTCGCAATTGGAGATGACGCGTTGAAATCGCTGACTGTTGGGCAAGACTGCGTGGCAATTGGGTCTGACGCACTGGAGTCCTTGACGATGACTGGCAAATGCACAGCTGTTGGTAGAAAAGCGCTTTCAACGTCCGTAGGATCAGATAACACATGCCTCGGCTGCGACGCAGGAAGGAATATAGCAAGCGGTGATGAGAACACTTTCATCGGATCTGGAGCGGGCAAAGACTACGTTTCTGGGTCTCGCAACATACTTATTGGTAAAGACACTGGAGCAGACGCCGGTGCTGGAAACGGGACTGGGTCGAACTGTCTGATCATCGGGAACGGTATCCCAGCCGTGCAGAACGACAGGATGCTGGTTCTCTATAACGGCGAGCTTACGAGCGGTCACTTGCCTTCGTCCCTCATCGGTGATAACGTAATGGTGCTGGGCGGGGCTAACATAACCGATGCTGTCTTGTGCGGTGGATCGCTGCCTGCCTTGTCTACAGCGTCTTCTCGGAAACCTGGAGCATTGATGGTAGATCCAAACGGTCATGTTGTATCAAACGTAACCAGAAACGACGTGCACACGATCACGGGAACGTCCACGCTAGACACACTTAAAATACAGTGCACAAACGGAGACTGTGTTTTAAAGCTTTCCTCAGAAGTAGATGGTAACGACGCAACGTTAACAGCGTCACACACGGATAACAGCTTAACGATAGCTGCAACTCAGAGTGCGGCGATCCATTTTAAAACCAACGGTGTCGAAGCCTTATCAGTCATGAATAACCAAGATATTAGACTAAAAAACATACTACGTTGGACTGGCACGTTTACGAATGTGGCGGCTGCTGGCATTCCTGCGACACGGTCCATGGCTTGGATAGGGAACGACCTGGGTATATATGACACTACCAACGGGTGGCGAAAAGTGTCGACGGAATCATTTTAGGGTTCTTAAATAAAAATCATGCCTAAACTCGTATCGATAAAAAAGAGCGAGAAACCAGACAAAAAACTAGTTGCTACGTTTAAAGAGGATGGTCGCGAACGTCGTGTTCACTTTGGGGCTCGCGGCATGGACGATTATACACTCACGAAAGACAAGGAACAGAGATCTAGATACAGAAAAAGGCATGCAAAGGATCTCATCGGGGATCCCACTAAGGCTGGTTACCTTTCGTACCACGTATTGTGGGGAGATTCAACCAGTCGTGAAAAGAATATAAGCGAATATAAAAAAAAGTTCAAACTGTAGGAAATGACGAATAAGAAGGAATATAACAAACGACACGGATTTCCTGCAGGCGAATCACACTCAAAGCCTGAGCTAGCAAAAATAAGCAAAGTCAAAAAGAGCATCATCGACGACGTGTACGACAGAGGGATTGGAGCTTACAAAACGAATCCAGCTTCGGTGCGCGTGAAGGGGACGTTTAAAAAGGATTCTAAAGCACCGATGAGTAAGAAACTCTCGAAGGAACAATGGGCGATGGCAAGAGTGTATTCGTTTTTGAACAAATTTGAAGGACCAAAAAAACTGAATCACGATACAGATCTCGCAAAAAAAATATAAAAGGAGAATTTCTCCTAAATACGAACAAACGTTCTTGCTATCAACTCGTCGAGTGATGGCTCCTGTTTTTTTGGTTGCTCCACCTCTCTGGAAGAAGAAGGTTGTGAATTTTCCTTTTCTTCCTTCATCTTTTTGGGAGCTCTCTTTTTTTTGACGACAACTATCTGCGGTGACTCATACTCATCCGAATCCGAATCCGACGCTTCGATAACAACTTGAGGTGGTTCCCGCTTTTTCTTCTTCTTGTTCGGGTCCGGCGGTACGGACGACGGCAACGCTGCCGCTTTTTCGAGAAGCTTCTCTCTTGCCTTCATCTGTCGTACGGCTAGCGCTTTCTCTCGTGCGAGAGCTAAGCGAGCAAGGGCATCGTCGCTCATTGGTCGCTTTGTCCTTGCTGGGACGGTGACCGCCTCAACGACGGGCGAGTCGACGATCTCCTCTTGTGGTTCAGTAGGCTGCGTTTCTGGGTCCATAGACTTGTGGTTTTCTATAGCATAGAAATTTATTTTCTACAAACGGGGCATCGCTCCTCCATTCTCATGTAACATTCACAGCAAACGTGGTGTCCGCATGTCATCAAGCACATCACTTTGGCGCAGCAGATCGAGTCCGTGCATATAGGACAGTCTTCAACCTGTTCTTCGCATTTTTTACGCATTCTCCACCATTCTTGCTTCAAAAAAGGAGAAACGAGTTTGCTAGCAGTCGCTTCGAAAACGAAGTTTACTTCTGGCGTCGATCGTGTCCGTCTCGTCATCGTTTCTTTTTATTGGGCATATTTTTCATGTAGGCGATCAGTCCCGCTGGCAGCTTCCGCGTCTGGGCCGGAGTGGGACCCTTTGTTGTTTTAGGTTTCGTCGTGTGCGATGGTTTGTGAGGCATCGTCTTGTTGTTTTTATTTATGCACCAATATTTTTACATCGACGGTTCATTCAAAAGCGTTGCAACGAGACGGAGGCCTAAGCGAAATCGTTCTGCCTCGTCGCGAGAATCAAACGAGAAAGACATACGTTTTTCACCGAACATTTTGACGCGCAATCTGAATTTACCATGAGATTCTTGGATTCCCCCAAAGTCTCGTCTGCAGTTAACAGATTGTGTGTTGAATCGCTGTGTACAGAACTGTAAATTTGACGTACTGTTATTTTTTCTGTTTCCGTCGATATGATTTACAACCGGCAGATTTTCGGGGTTTTCGTGAAAGCTTTCCGCTACCAGGCGATGAACCATCATCCTCTCACCGTTCACGCGCATACGACTGTATCCGTTCCTAGGTATGCTGTTCAAACGCCTTGTCTGTGTGTTGAAGACTCGTCCATCACTATAACACAGTATGTGTTCGAAGATCGGGTGGGGACGGACGGTCGTCATTTTATTTTTGGACCCAAAAAAAGTTTCGTCGTACGACCAAAAAAAAAATATTTTCTAGAACCAAACCACAAGAAATGAGCATCCTCAATTTTGTGCGACAACTCCCGACCGGTCAATCACCGTCACTCCTTCTGCCCAGCTTCATCACGCAGTATGTACCGCCCACTCGAGCGCCTCGCCGCAGGAGACAGCCTCCGACGGATGAGGTTATTCGCGCTAGAAAAGATCGTCGCAACTTCCTGGCCCGTGAGAGAAGGCGTATTCGGAGAGAGGCTGAAGAGGCGAGACGCGTTGAAATTATCAGGAGGAATGCTGAACGCGAAAGAGAGACGGTTCAAGAACAGGCATTTCTTGCGGGAGACGAGAGAGAAGTGTTTTACAATACGATGACGAATCGTGAGTACGTTCAATTATTGGATCGGTACAGAGATAATATGCAGGACGGGACGAGATACGTAATGCAATACGGCGACAAGTACAGAACGATGACTATGTCAAACATCGGAGATTCGCGTAGACAAGCTATCTCGAAAATGATTAAATCAGGTGAGTCTGTGGAGGGTTTGGTGTCTGACGGTTTCGACCCTGACGCAATGGACGGTGAGGACTATGGAGAGAGCGACGACGCTGCTTCTGAAGAAGCGACAGGAGGCGGAGGCGTTACCGTCATGAACGTTCGCAGCCGATCAGGTGGTGCGTATGGATTCGCGGGAGGTGCATATTTTCCGTACCTTCATGATTATGAATGCAGTCACTTGACGGACATTCTTCAAAACATAGGGTGTTGGAAAACGATTGTAAAAGAGAATTACAAAGACAACTGCCTCGTACTGGCCCTTCGAAGTGCGGGCGTCGCTTCAACAATTTGTAACACACTCAAGACGGAGTGCCATCGACGAATAATCAGCATGAAACATTTGAAGAATATTGCAAACGATAATGACCTGCACATAAGCGTTTTCAAGAATGGCCGAACAACCCACTACAACAATACCGCCACAACACGAGTTCCTCTTGCTCTCTATCAAGAGCATTACATTCACCTTTACAAAACGGACATACAAACGTATGCTCTGAAAAATTACAACACACTTAAATGCGAAAAGGATTGGTGGAAATTCAGAGCGCATAAGAATCGTAAGAACAACGGTGACGGAATGGACACATTGGATTTTCTAAAATGCATTGTAGAGCAGGGTGATCATGTTCACCGAATCTCGGCAAAGGATGACGCTATTTTTCAAACACAGTTCTACGATAAGATTTCGAATGAATTTGACACTCTCGAATACCCAGAACGATGCAGTGTTCGACATCACCCAGTTCGTAACGGAGGACATGAATTGGAGCTCAAAGAACCAATCAATGTTCAGCTGATCGACGATGCTGTATTATACATCAAAAAGAGGATGCACTCTATCCCAAAGGAAGGAGCGTCTCGCGAACAAGAAAAGGTTTTGGAAGTACTCGATTTCTTACTTCGTCTCAAGCACAGAACAGGAAAAGACGGCATGAACCGAGTCAAGTATTATTTCAAGGACATGATAGGAAGACTGTACGCAAAGGGAGGGTCGAAGACCGCTCGATCCAAATCGATGCAAGGTTGTTTCAAAGGTCTTCGCGCTTTGTGCATTGGTCACAAGGGATTTGACATCGATATCGAGAACTCGTTGCCAGTGTTAACTGTTCAGTGGCTAACTCGCTTGTCGAAGGAGATCGACGTCGAATTTGACGAGCTATCCAACTATGTTCAAGACAGAGACAAATACATTAATATGATTATGAAATTTCACGATTGCGACAGAGACCAGGCAAAGACATTGATTCTCATTATCTTGTTCGGAGGTTCCTCGGAGAACTGTTATCATTTGACAGGGATGAATAAGAACAAACACAGGTTCTGTGCATGGCTACGAAAATTGGACGATGAGCTTTTCTTCACCAGATCCACTGTTTGTAAATACCTGAAAGACAAGTTTCCCGATGTCTGGCAATCAAAGTATGAGGAAAAGGGCGGCGACATTCATGCTGTCGAAAGAGCATTCTTCGCTGTCATGACACATGCAGAGGAACACAAATGCATGGAGGCTATTCGAGACCACTTACTTTCGAATAAGGTCGAAATCTACTCATGGATACACGACGGTATGATCGTCTCTCTATCGACGTCAGAGCTTCTTAGAGGAGCGGAGGTGGCTGTTCTTAATGAAACAGGTTATGCAATTAGACTTTCAGAAAAGCCTCTGTTTGGAAAACAAACTCAATGGAAAGATTGCGAGGAGCTATCATGCATTAAAAACGTCGAGCCTCGCGATGACTATCAAGAATACGGCTTCGTTGATATAGGCACTGTTTTCAAGGAGATAACAAACGGTAGACCAGTTGTATTCGAAAACAGATCTGAAGGTAACCTGTTCGGAATCAAGAACTACGGTGAGATCCCTGGTCTTCTGAACTCGTCTGACGGAGATGCGTGGGACATTGTCTGTCCTGGATACACGAACAGGCTGCCTTTCAAGACAGAATACAAGGTGAAAGAGATACTTGGTTATTTGCATCTAGACAACGGAAACCACAAGACATTTGTCCGACTTGTCGAGGAGGGGGGAGGATTTGACGAAAAACTGATGTACTCTCAGCTAACTACATATGTTTGCCGATATCCAAAGAGCGTCGACACAAAGGGTCGTTGGAGAACTGATATGGCTTCATTCTTGATTGATCGCTGTTCGTTTGATGATGACGACTGCTGCCCGTTTGATGATGACGACTGCTGCCCATTCGACATCGAACCTGAGAACGAAGACGATGAGGAAGAAAAAAATAAACGCGAGCTTTCACGAAAAAAACTAGAGGCAACGATTCGTAAGATGTATAAAAAATACAAGGATGGTCACCCTGATTTGTACAATCGTCTCTTGAAGAAGATACGGCATCTAAAATACGGACTGAGGGAAGAAGCTGCTCTTCTTTCCAAATCTAGGCCGGTTGAATCCGACATCTTTTTCGATTTTGAAACAGCTACGAAACAGTCACTGAATGACGCTGTTATCATCGAGAGATGCAAGGCAAAAATTCGATCTCTTCCTCAACACGATAAAGTGTTGGAGCGACTCTCAAAAAAGGCGGAAGGAAAAACGATTCGAGAGACGGCGGAGATTTACACTGAAGCGTGTCCTCACGTTCCGTACGCCTTATGCTGGTCTGCATTTGACGACATAAATATACAATGTCTCACTGGAACAGACTGTGCTAAGAAGTTCCTAGATGTTTTGTGCGAACAGTATGGTGTCGAAGTCGGTCCTGACTCTGCTCCTTCAAAGGATGTACCGACCATCCGTTTGCTCGCCCACAATCTAACGTATGACATCAGCTTCATATGGCCATACTTGAGTAGAGTGAATGTGATTGAGCGTGGTACGAGCATCGTCTCAGGAAGATGCAGGTACCGACGATTCGGAAGCGATAGAGTGGATGTAGATGGAGCGTGTCAAAAGAAATGCCCGAATCTCGATCTTGTCCGATGGATGAAAGACGTTGGAGCGTCTTGGTATTTCGACGATCCAGAATGCGGAGAGGGAAGACGAATGCACCCAGGTACATGGACGAGGGCTATGAGAGGCGTTGAGGAGTGCGAGACATTTCTTGGTGAGTACAGCGATTTCAAAAGGGAAGTGAAAGGCATCGGTAAGGTTATAAGCGGAATAGTCGAATTTGCACCTTTTGACTCATTCACAGAATCACATGGGTTTTGCCTTGACAAAATCGTCGACATTCGCTTCAACGATACTCTTAAAATGATCCCTATGCCTCTTAGCGATTTCGGGAAAGCTTTCAACATTCCCCAGTGCAAGGATGTTATGCCATATGATTTATACACTGAAGAATTCATCGAAAACGGTTTCATAGCGACTAGGGAGGACCTGAAGAGAACAGTCAAACGCGAGGAGTGGTCTCAGACGATGACCAACTTGAACGAATGGGAGTGTGCTGTGGATGGTGGTTTCGATATGTTGAGATACTCATGCGTTTATTGCAGAAAAGACGTTGAGACGCTGCGCGAAGGGTACAAGTGTTTCAGAGACAAGCTACTAACTAAATTCGATATCGATTGCTTTCATTATCCGACGATTTCTTCTCTTGCTGATACTTACTTGACGGAGAGAGGGTGTTACGACGGTCTTCATTCATTAAGCGGCGTTGTGCAAATGTTTATTTCCATGTGCTCTGTTGGTGGGAGAGTCATGTGTGCTAACAATGAACCTGTCGCTTTCGTGAACGGAGAAGAACAATTTGCAGATTACGATGGTGTTAGCCTCTATCCCAGCTCAATGTACAGACTTGGCGGCTTTCTGAGGGGAGCTCCAAAAGTGTGGGATTCGTCCGTCGACCTTTCTAAATGCGATGGATACTTTCTTAAGATCAAAGTCAATACGATTCGAAAGAAGTGGAGATTCCCGATATGCAGAGTAAAGAAGGACGGAGGAAACCTGTGGACAAACGATTTGGATAAAGAACCGTTCATTCATGTAGACAGATGGACGCTCGAGGATTTGATAAAGCACGGTTGTATTCAAGACGGGGATTACGAAATTCTTCAAGGGTATTACTTTGACCAAGGCAGAAATGACACGATTAAGGATGTCATCCTCGAGTTGTTCGAGATGCGACTCGAGTGTAAAAAATCCTGCCCGCCTCTAGCGTATGTGATCAAGAATCTAATGAACTCTTCTTATGGTATATGCGGGTTAAAACGAATTGAAACAGAGACGGTTTACAAGGACGATAGTGAATACGATAATTTCGTCGATTTGCATTACAATCGATTCAAGGACTGGTGCAGAATGCCGAATGGTCAGTGGAGATTCGAATTGTATAAAGAAGTTGACAGCCATCAGAACAGGATCCACGTTGCTTGCGAGATATTGAGTGTTTCTAAGAACATCATGAACGAAGTTACTTGCTTAGCAGAATCCGAGAATTTGCTTATTGCGTATACAGATACAGACAGTCTTCAAATGCGATACAGCGATGTTCCAAAACTTGAGGAAGCGTTTCAAAACAAATACGGGCGTTCGTTGAAGGGTAAGAAGCTTGGTGAGTTTCATGTGGATTTCGATTTTGCTTCTTGCTATTCAAATGTCAAGGGTGAACTCGTTAAATGCCCTGTCAAATCAGAAGGAGATATACGGGCAGTAAAAAGCGTTTTCCTCGGAAAGAAATCTTACATACACCTACTCGAAGACGGTTCAAAATCCCAGACATACCACATAAGACTTAAGGGCGTCCCTATGTCCGCTATACGCCACAAAATTACAACCGACTTCAAGGGGAACGCAGTAAACGCTTTCCTAGATCTTTTCAACCACAAACCAATTGACTTCGATATGACTTCTGGTGGAGGCGTGATGTTCAAACAAAACAAGAATCACACTGTGTGTAGCGGTCACATGATTCGTACTGTGAAGTTTTGACTGTAGTTTACCGGTAGTTCATCTGAATACGGAGAATCGTTATCTGAAAATATGTTAAATCGACGCGAAATTGAATTTTAGAAAATCCGCGAAAGTTTGGGGAGTTGACTCGGAGATGGTAAGAAATGATCGCAGATTTACGTGTTTTCAGACGCGATTTACAAATGTTTTTATATAGT
>Ga0181409_1000561_pt1 | contig 14486 bp, 14 predicted proteins | sample 32SPOviralmetaG_FD_130138 | JGI IMG/M metagenome (GOLD analysis project Ga0181409, IMG submission 130138) | Marine viral communities from the oligotrophic San Pedro Time Series (SPOT) site, San Pedro Channel, CA, USA - 32 SPOT_SRF_2012-05-30 | ecosystem: Environmental > Aquatic > Marine > Strait... | reverse complement strand
TTCTTGTGTTCTTGGTCCTCCAGTAACTTGTTTAGGACCAGTATTTGTCGTCGTACTACGTTTTTGTTCATCTACTGGTTTATTTTCTCTATAGAATTTTTGTACCCAAGAGTGTCTACAATTGTAAGAACCTTTGTATCTAAAAATATCGTATGTACTAAATTCATTATTAGCACCTTGTAGGGACATATTATTAATGTCTTCTACTCTAAATAATAATTTTCTAGTTTTTGTTAAACCAATTAATTTACTACAAAATTCTCGGTTTTTACTATCTTGTGGTCCTGCATATTGATATAATATTCTATAATTAGGAGTATCTAATGCTGAACGCTTATCAGGATCACTATATTTTTCTAAACTACCAATTGCAAAATACATTTGTCTATGGAAATTATCTTCAGTTATTTCTTCCCAACCATCTTCATACATTTTATCCTCACTGATACCTACTTTATCTAATGCTTTAAGTAATAATTCTTGTGTATCAGAATCCATATCATCAAAATAATTTAATTTCTCTTTATTTTTAAGCATTAAATCTGTTGCTTCTGAATGACGTTCACACGGCATATAATATGTTGCTCCTTCAACTTCATGTTTATGTACACCGGTACATCCTATTTCTTTAGCTAATTCTAATGCTAAATCAGGATCTTGAAATACAGGTATTCCATCTATATCTTTTAAATCAGCAAAATTATCTGGTTTTTGTATTTTACGTAGTCCATCAGTGTATTGTCCTACTGTTTTACCTGAACTAAGTTTTATTAATGCTAATGGTCTTTCTTTTGTTGGTTTAAATTCAAATGATGAACCTGGTATTTTTACAGTACCTCCAACTTTAATATCAATAATTTGTCCTCTAGATCTAGATTTATCTTTAGTTTTACCTGCAAATCCAAATGATACATAATCACCTACACTAAATCCACCTGCTGAATCAACAAACTTAGACATTTCATCTGTAATAATTTCCATATTAGATGATTCTAGCATTCCTGCTTGTCTTAATTTTTTTTCTGCCCATGGTAATGCAGCTGGTCCTCCCCATAATAAGTAACTTATGTAGCCACATGCATCATAATCTTTTCTCTTAATAGCTAAATCATAATTATCACGTTGTCTCAATAAGAAACTACGCATTCTCTTAATTGTATCAAGCGTGACAGGTTTACCTTGAGCAAGTTGTTGTGCTCTAACTTTACCTACTTGAGTACCGCATTTATTACCTAAATCTTTATTACGCTGAATACCCACAATAGCTGCTTGTTTTGCTGCTTTAGGATAATCATCGAATGATTCAAATTTATATTTTGTAAATGCTTGAAAGTCTAATTCTATAGCTGGTTCTTCCACTAATGCTACTGCATCAATTCCTTCTAGATCGCTTTCTTCGTCTATTGTTAATTTTACTATTTTCATGATCCTAATGTTCTTTTAGCGTTTAATTTCGCGTCTGCTTCTTGTGTTGTTGTAACATCACCTGCTACTACATATGCTCTAACTGTTGATTGTGAAGCAATTGATTCAGGTGCTATACCAAAATCTCTTGGTGTTGTTGGTGTTGGTGCTGCTACTGCTGGTGCTGATGGTGCTGAAATACCTGCTGTAGATGCTTTAGCTGCTTTTGCTGCAGCTCTTATACTTGCTATCATAGCAGCAACTTGTATTCCATATAAAATAAGTAATGGAACGTTTTGAGGAAAACCTGCTTTTGCAGTTTTAAGGAAACCAGCTGATGCATCAACTGAACCTTCTGCAACTGTATTTGCAATACGAGCTAATGATGCTTTTGTTTGCATCGTTAACTCTTGAAATAATAATATTTGTCTTGCTGCAAATGCTGCTTTACCTATTGCTGTTTCTTGATCACTTGTTTGTTCAATTACACTTAATAATTGTAATCTACTATCCCTAATTTCTTTATCTGCTTCTGTTAACGCATTTACTCTTGCTGTTATAGCTGGAAGTTCATTTGTTTCAAAATCTTCCATAGCATTTAAATCATCTATATCAGTAAATTCAGGCATTATATTTATTTCTTCATCTACTTTATTATTAAATGCCTCCGCATATGTCATACCTGCATTAAAACCTAATTCTTCCCATAATGCTTGTCCTTCTGCTGCTCCTGCTCTTAATTCTTCTTGGAATTTTTCCTCTGCTAAAAATGCAGCTAATTTTGCATCAAATTCTTTAGCGTATGCTTCAGCGTCAGCTGCAGCTTGTTTCTTTTGTCTTTTAACTTGTGATTTATTTACCCCTTCTGTAAATAATTCAGGTATTCCTTTAGCACCTAATTGTTTAAATGATTTAGCAGCTAAAACATAATTACCATTAAATAAATGAATAAAACCACCTATTAATGAACCTGCTACTCCTGCTATAACATTTGTTACACCTGAGAAAACATCAACTATTCCTCTAAATGCGTTAGAGAATACTTCTGTGTTAATACCTGCTCCATTTAATGTTCTACTAAACGTATCAAATTGTGCTACAATAGCAGTTATTGTTGCTACAATTGCGGCACCAGCTAAAACGTATGGATTTGCTAATGTTGCTAAATTAAATCCTTTTTGAGCAATAGTAGCTTTTTTCATTACTTCTCTTAGATCAACAGCACCTTGAGCTGCCGCTCTTAATCCTTGAGAAAATGCTATTGCGTTAGCAGCATAAGCAGTATATTTTTCAAATTCCTCACTTTCAATACCTAATAATCCTACGGCACCAGTTAATGCTGATATTGAACCAGCTACAATGTCAATTGAACCTTGGAATCCTTTAACTCTATCTTGGTCAGTTACACCGGCAATTTCTAAATTAGCACTTTCTAATTCTTTAGTTGCTTTTTGAGCTTGTTTAGATAAATCTTCAAATGCCTTACTATTTAAAGGTACTTCCTTTAATTCCTCATTTATTTGAATTAATTCATCCTCTAATTGCCCAAGAGTTTTGACAGAATTACCTGCGTTAACATCAATGTTATATGTTATTTTCTGTGCCATGTTAATAAATAGTTTTTTTCATCATTAGCGATTTATTCACAATCTGGACAAGTTGTAGGTCCTGCTGTTCTAGTTCCATTTACAAATGTGTAGTATGTCGCTCCTCCTACTCCACCACCTGTTTCAGTTACATAATATGTTCCAGTTTTACCTCCAGTACATCCACTATTTGCGTATAAGAATGTTGATGCAGCTACTGTTGTTGCATTAAAGTATTCTGTTGCTTCATCTATACAACATGCATCATGTATGTCTGTAGAAATACCTACAAAGTTTCCGTGACAATTAGGAGATGGTGTTGGTGTTGGTGTTGCACCAGGTGATTGTGTTGGAGTTGGTGTTGGTGATTTAGTTGGCGTTGGTGTAGGCGTTGGCGTTGGATTTGCAGCAACACAAGCATCACAATCAACATAAACACTAATATAATCATTAACACTACTTGGTGCTGTTGTTTCATCTATTTCATAACATCCATCTGGCATCAATACTATATCATTTGCTCCTACTCCACTACCAAACGTTACTCTAACATTTGAATAAGCACCTCCTGTTCCTGCACTTGGACAAGCAGTTAAAGTATAGAAACTATAACCAGTTGATGGTGAAGGTGTTGGTGTAACACTTATAGTAGGTGTTGGTGTTGGAGTTACACTTATTGATGGTGTAACACTAATACTAGGCGTTACTGTAGGCGTTACACTAATAGTTGGTGTAATGCTTATTGTTGGAGTTGGTGTTGGCGTTACAGCACCTCCACTTGTTGATGGAGTTGGTGTAACACTAATAGTAGGTGTTGGTGTTGCTGTTGGTGTTACAGAAATACTCGGTGTTGGAGTAGGCGATGTACCTACACTTGGCGTAGGAGTTGGTGAACTGATAGGTGCCTCCGCTTCAAATCCCGTTAAGTTCCTGATTTTCAACAATTCTACTGTTGCTATATCTGGTTGTGTTAGATTAAATCCGTTTATTTTGTTTAATCTATATCTTACTCCGTTTACATAAATGTTATCATTTAACCTTATATCTTTATAATCTATAGGATCAAATTGAATATCCATTGTTACTTTTCTATTGTCTTCCCAATATAATGTTTCTACATATTCTTCCCAGAATGAATTATATACTGTTTTACTTTCACTACCTGAAGGGTTATACATCCCAGGAATTAAATTAAAATAATTTTTATCAAAATTTAAATCAGTAACAGGCACATCTGAACCACTAATTGATGATGCTGAACCTGAAAGTGGTGCAACTGCAGGTAAAAAATTAACATTTGCTAATGTATAATAATTACTTACTTGTGCTGGTGATGGTGTTTCACCAATATAAATTACACTTCCTGATGCACCAGCAGCTGGTAGTGATGGTGTTTTATATCCTAATCTAGTTTTAAACTTAAATGATTTATTAAAGTTATTATCAAACTTATATAAATGTGGAATTACAAAACTACTACCTTGTGCTAAATTAAATGTTGGGTTATTATCACTATCCATAGAACCACTAGCTAAAACGGTTCCTAATATTAACGGTGCAAATTTTGTTTGTACTACTTTAGTGCCGTTAGGTATGTTTGAATCGCTGATTAAACGTATAGTTCCATATGGATAACCAGGAGCATCATCTTGAGCTAAATTACTAAATCTATCATCATCTTCTGCATCACCTATTCTTAATTCTTTTGATTGCTCATTTACTGGATGTAGTATACTTATTCTTTTTGCGTTGTCATATTTTTGGCTCCAATCTATTTCTCTACCTTGTGCAATAAACGTTTCATAATTCTCAATTCTAATTGTATTAGGTGTATTTGGTTCTGGTACAGCTACAGCGTTAAATTTTACTAATATACTTTTTAATACATCAAATGATAACAATGATGGAGAAAATTGTAATGACATTGAAACAGGTGCATTATTATATCCTATAGGAGCTGCTGTTGCACTAAAGCTAGAATCTGCATATCCAGGTGCTGAACCACTTAATTGTAAACTACTTATAGAACCCGCACCACTCTTTTGTTCTACTTCTATTTGTGCTAGAACTGTATCAGTAGTATCTAAATTAATATTACCACCTACTGTCATATTTTTATCACCACCATCATATAATTCTTCTGCAAATACTGATAGAACACCACCATCGTCTTTAATTAACCTAACAGTTACTAAACCTATATTATCACCACCAGGTCCACCAGAAGGAACATCTGGATTATTTGTTATTATTCTAGCATTAAAAGTATAACTACCAGGTGCTGGTGCTGTATACTTAAAAGTTGTAGGGCTATAATTATTTCCTGGATCATTAACTTCAACATTATAATTAATTGTTTCAGTTTGTCCACTTGATGATAAAACTTGAGCTGTATTAAATCCAGCATCAAATGTATTTTGTTGTGATTCAGGAACAACTATTCCTAAATCTTCTTGTCCTTTAGGTAAAACAAATAAATCTCTAAATGCCGAACCTGATGTATTATTTTCAATTAAAGATGAAGTATATTTAAATCCTGCTTGATCAAATATTACATCCATAACTGCACGTGCAGATATAGCAGGTAAAAATTGTTGTAATCTTAATGGATATTTTGGGTTGTCAATTGAACCTGTTGCACGTTGAGGTAATGAACCAGATCCTGCTAATTGTAATCTTGGTAATGTTGGATAATCTGCTTTATTATCAATTCCATAATCAGCTACTGGATAAAATATATCGTTACCTTTAGATACATCATTAGTATCAACAATACCTAACCAAGAATTAAGTAATTGTGTTTGATTTAATGTGTGGTTATAAGCATTAAAATCAGCGTCTTTTATTAATGCTCCATCTAGAGCATCTTTTAATTGTACAACTGTATCTTCAACTGTTACTTTATATTCAGTAAATCCATCTTCATCAGTAATAATCTCTATTAATTGCATTTCACCAAACAATAATGTTTCACCATTATATAATACTTCAGCATCTATAGATTGATAAATTGCTGGTATATCTACTGCACCTGCTTTAAATGCACCTTTAAAAAATGCATTATTATTTCTTGTACCTGGTAAACTAAATGTTTGTGATCCTACACCGAATATTTGTCCTATATCAGTATTTTCTACTGTTGAAATATTTAAACGTAAAGGGATATTGCTGTCAATATCTAAATCATTCCACGCATTATCATAGAATACTCTTAATATAAGATCGTTCATTATGTTCTGCTTCTTTTGCTATTTGATTTTCTATAATTAATAGTGAATTTAAATACTTTTTGTCCTCTATTATTTGTTTTGTATTGTTCTGTAGCGTTAGTAATTACTACACCTATAAAATTGTTACCATCTTGAACATATACTGATGGTGATTCAAATAATTCAAATAACCAATCTGATTGCTCTTGTGTTAACCAATCTGTTTCTGCTGTAAATGTGTTGTCAAAATCAGCGTAATATTGTGTATCACCCCTTCTAGTATATTCGTATCCTATTGTTTTTGAATTTGTAGAATAATCTACATAAGAAGCATTAAATTTTCTTCTATTAAATGTTTCACTTTCTGTATCAACTAAACTTGCTCTATAATAATCAAATACTCCTTGTTTATTAATAAATGAGAAATTTGTTCCTTTGTATTGATAACATTTGTTATAGAAATAATATGTTTTACTTGTTCCACCAGAGTAAGTAAATTTAATACTATAATAAGGATATGCTGTTGGATTTGCTAAATAAGCAGCAACTGTAGCATCTAATGTTTCAATATTTTTAGGTCCTACACCCGCGTGAATTAATCTTCCTACAATAAGTGCTCCTGAGTGTGGATTTACCTCTGTATAATTATAAACTGATGAGTATGAAGAATTATAAAAATCAATTCTCATATTTGTTAAACCACTTTTATTTCCAGCTATACCTTGTAATGTTGATACTGTTAAATAATCACTTGATGAGACACATAAAGCATTTTGTGCTGATGTTTCATTAAATGTACCTAAAGCATTAGGACAATTTGTTAATATATCATATGATCCACTTTGCCAGTTAAAATAGCCACTATCTCGTTCTTGAACAGCGGGAATAAACGTAGTAACGTTGGGAATAGAAGCACTATAATAGAATATATCACTTAAAGAACTACTCGCAGAACTACCACTTTCTGCTCCAAACGCAATTTCAAAATTTCTAATGTTATTATTTGATGAAGAAACAAAACCAATCGTTTTCTGAGACAAATCATATCCCATATGAGGATCAATTAATCTACTTACTTCATAAACACCTAAACCTGAATTATTTGGTGCTTGTTTTACTTGTGATAATACATTACCTGCATCGTCTTTTATTTGACAAACGTATTTAAATTGTGCTGATGATGAATCAGCATTTTCAAGCGTATAAATTAAATCTGCTTGTGTTCCGTTAGGTAATGTTGGTGATTGATTAATGTATACTAAACTCATAATTTTGCTGAATCTTGAAATGCAACATCTAATGTTAATGTTATGTCTTTACCTGCTGCTAGTGTTAATATTTCTGTTCCGAATTTTTCTGCTGCTTTAAACGATTTGTCTATAAATGGATAAGCACGTGTTCTTTGTCTTCTACCTGTTACTTTTTTACCTATACTTTTTCTTATTGCCCATATCCATGATTTTTCATCTTTAAATTTAGCAGGTCTTGTTATACGTTTTCTTTGTATCCAATCTCTAATTGGTTTTTCAGGCGGTAAACCACCAGTACCTCTAAATCTAAATCCTGCATCTACATCAGCACCATAATCTAACATTGATAATTCTCCTACTACATCACCTTTTTGATTTCTAACTACATCATTATCATCTTGTACTGATTTTGCTAATGCACCACTTGCAACAGAACCATTCTCAAATAATTCATTTACCATTATCTCAGCAACTCTATCGAGATACTCAGCCATCGCCTGTTGTAAGTTTTTATTTTCCATTAGTATGATCCGGTTGGGTAATTACAATAATCGTAAATCCCCATTGTTTGTATATCGACTGTTGCAACCCAACCGTATGCTCTATCATTAAATACTTCTAGTGCTGGTACCATACTTTGGATGTCAAACTGATATCCTAATGCTTGATTATCTGTTGGTGGTCCCCAATTGCTATAAGAACCAATATCTAAAATAACTTGTTCCATATTAGACATTATTTGTAAAGGTGATTCATTACTTATTTTAGGAACATCTAATGCGTATAATTCAAATGTTGTTGTTTTTAATCTAGTATCTTGATCATATCCAATAGATGTTATTGGTCTAAGGAATACATAAGGATAAGCTACATTTTGTGATTGAGCATCTAAATAATCGATTGAACCATGAGCAAATGACGCTACATAATCATGTGCGTCAGCTGCATCTTTAATCGTGTTAACTATTTGATAATACGTTTGGAATGCCATTACTTTTTCTTTTTACTTTTTTCTACCGCAACCGCAGGGATTGGCTTCAATGTATTTTTTTTTTCTATAAACATTTTTTCATGTTTAAGAACTTCTGATTTCTGAATCATTAGCATAGCAGCAATTCTATTTGCATTAAATCCTCCTTCTAATAATTTGATTATTTGTTCTTTCATACGTCCTGTCCGTTTTGGTTATCACTTGGATCTTCAGATGTAATTTTAGTTGAAGTTCCTTTTTTTATTCTACGTCTTGCTTTTTTTGGTTCATTTAAACATCCGCATTTTTTTATTAATGCATATTGTTTCATGTTCCAAAATAAACTAGCACATAATAATATTGTTATAATAATTAATTCCATGTTATAAAATTTTACGTGTTTGTCTTGATTCTTTTAATTGTCTTTCTTCTTCCTTTTTAGCATCCTGATCTATTGCTAAATAATTTAATACGAATATAAAGTTTAAATCAGTGATACTTTTGTCCCCTGTGATATTGAGAATACTTGATTGGGCGAGGTTATAAATTGTCGCAAACCATCCCCAATGCTCTGCAAAACTTTTAGATTCACTATCTGTAGATCCTCCAGTTTCTTCAACTCTTTCTCCGTTGAATAAGGTGTTGTAATGTTTGTATATCCGTTCGCGGTTCCTAAAAAAAAAGCCAACGCACCTAAGGCGTATTGAACTGGTAATTTTTTAAATATTACTGATGCTCTATTTCTTTCATTAACATCGTATTTATTTACTTCATATTGCTTAAATATATTAGATGTTTTTTTATTATTTACTAATATTTTTTGAGCTTTCTTCCAAACAAAATTATCAAAATTATGTGTTTTAATTTCACGATAGAATATAGCAAGTATATCATGAAGGTTTTTGTGTGGCTCCTGACATAATCTTTCTAAATCAACGTATTCACCTAATGTCATAGTGTCAATGTTTGAAAACCCGTATAATTTATCCTCATATTTGAAAATGGGATGGAATTCTTCTTTCAAATCAATCTTTGTATTTAAATCTCGATAAATTGTACCTAAAGACTTCACACCCCAAGTTTTCAATTCCGCTTCACTCAGCCCTGTTAATACTGATATTGTTTTTACTGTTTTGTGTAGTTCAGTTAAATGTTCTATGTTATTCACAGTTTGCCACTGCTCAACAGTCATAAAATCAGGTATTGTTACTGTTTTCTTCATAATAATAAATATTAGTTAATTTAGGAGGAAATATGTTGTTTTTTACGTCTTGCTATTCTATATGCCATTGCACATTTTTTACATTTATAATTACTATTCTTAGCAAACGATAATCCCCAGTTCCTATGTAGAACCAACGCTACACCACATTTAATACATTTAGCCACAATATCCTATGCTATGTAACTTAGACTCGACTAACTCAGCTTCTTTACGACAAGGTGTCTTATGCACTATCTCAACATCGTTAGTATGGCGACTAAAATTACTTTTATGACTATACATTCTATATTTTACATTATCAGTTACACCAACATAATGTTCTTCTGGTAAATAATAAACATAATGGTATCCATCTTTTTTAGATTTGTTGTATTGTTTCATGTTATCATTCAATAATTCTTTATTTTTATCATAATATTTTTTACGATATACTTTTCGAAGCTTATTATAATGTTTAAGATTATCTTGTCTATGGGTCTCTGCTCTTATTATATTACAATCTTTACAATATGATTTGTATATTGGTTTACCTTTGTATTTACAACTGATATAATAATTATCTAATGATTTTTCTTCACCACATTCTTTACATTTTTTCATATACGATATATTACGAAATTATTTTTGATTATCCAAACGTCGGGGACAAATTTCCTTTGCCAATGTATAAGCTACTACCTCCTTTTAATTGTGATCTAGCGTGATTACTCATCATTAACGAATCAACTTCGTCATCGTGTAATCCAGGTGGATGCATAAAACTTATTTTTCCGTTTGCTCCCATTTTATAAGTGAATAGTGTTAATTCTTTATATAAGTTAGGATAGAATTCTTTTGATGGCAGTTCTACAGACATTTCTTCTATCGACTGAATTAGCGATCTTACCATTGTTGTCTTTGAATCCTGTGTTGTAAAAAATGGTTGTAGTTTACGAATTTTAGGTTGCATTAAATCTAGCATTGCTTTACCTATCCCATTAGATTCTACATAACCACCTACTACATTGTATCTAAGGCAGATTTGAACAAATCTCTCTGATATGGCGTTGATGTTCTCACCATTTCTTCTTTCCATATATTGAATTGTTCCGGTTTCAGAGATGATTGATAATGCCGAATAATCGTTTGATAATCCGGTGTCCACGCCGACATAACATCTTTCGCGTTTGTTTTCATTTACAAAGTTATTTAATATACAAACATTGTCTAAGCCACGGAACACTTCTGATCCAGCGTCACTGAACTTAGCATTATATTCTTGTTCGTAAATATCTCTAGGTAAACTTGATTGTTGTTCGGCAATAAATTCTTTGTCCGTATATGGGTTGTCAGTTGATACACCCTGAAATGATATATAGTCTTTGTTTGGTTCACTACCTTTTATCCAATAATTGTAGAACCAACCTTTACTTTTAGGAGTTGATATTATTAAGCATTTTTTACCAATTGCAGTCATAGTAGGTAAAATTGCTTCTGTTAGTGCTATTTCTTTGATGAAAGCAGCTTCATCAATAATAACATAGTTAGCAGAGTAGCCACGTATACTATCGGGTCTATCTGCTGATAAAAATATAAGAGTACTTCCATTTATAAACGTTATGCTTAGTTCTGCTTTATTTTTTTCTAATATAACATCGTGTGCAGCGTTAGCTAATTCCTTAAATACCTTTCTACATTGTCCATATATAGGAGCAATCCATAACGATTTTTGATTTGGATTTTGTAATAGCCAATATAATAATAAATTTTGTCCTAGTAATGATTTACCGAACTGACGTCCAGTAGCAACCACACCGAACTTATGTTCACTGTTTGCAAACGAATCTATTATCTCCTTCTGTTTGGTAAATGGTGTAAAAAGGTTTACCTGCATTTGATAATCTAATTATTGTAGGACAGTCATTAATGATTAATGGGTCTGTTTGTGTATTCACTGATTTCAATAAGTCTCTCATAGTACTTGATATCGTCTTCTGTTTTATTTATTTCCTCAAGCATGTCAGCACACGATTCATATTCTTCTTCATGCTCTAATGCCTCCAATACCTCTTCCATCACCTGTTTTATTTGGTAAAGGAATTCAAGTACATCTTCTGCTCGTTTACTTTTCGGTTGCATCGTCACCCCACTTAAGATCTATATTCTGTATTTTCATTTCTGATTGTATTTTCTCAATATCGTTACCAGTATACTTCATAATTTGATCTATCGCACGTTGTCTAACTTGTGATGATTCGTTTGCTAATAATCTAATTAATTCATCTACCGCTGGTGATATAGATTTACCTAATCGTTCACGCCACGCTTCTTCATATTTTTCTTTAGATTTAATCCAATACTGTGTGTATTGTTGTTCTGATTTGTCATCGTATGTTTTGTGACAATATTTTATCCAATCATCGTATTTAAATGATGTATCACCATATCTTAGATCATAGCAGTTCTCTACTCGATCAGCTATCTCTGCATGTGTTAATTTTTGTCCAGCCATAAGTCTGTGTATTTAAGTTATATATAAATATGTGCTAATCCAGGAAACCATATTCCTTAAAATGCTTACTAATTGTTTTAGCTACAGCGAGATTCAACGATTTAGACGGCTTTAAAACGTTGTGCGATTCAAATAAACCATCTCGTATGATTACATCAACGTATTCCTTATTTCTAATTATTTCAATATCAATTTTCACGGCGTAATTCTTTATCGTAATGCTCAAATCTATCATGCTCAGTTGGTGTAGCCAACAAAATACCCATTTTTGTTTTATTATCTCTTGTTAATCCAAATATGTGTGACATCCAAGTTTGTTCATACGGATAATCCCATTTAGTATCTAAGAACATTAATTTATTTCCCTCGCGTGTTATGATCTGAGGCCAATTACAATAGTATACTTCTCCTAATGCGTATGCTAATCCGTTATAATATTTTATGTATTTGTATTTTGTATTTGGTTCATCTGTTTTCCAATATTTTTTTCTATCATCAACAGGAACATTATGCCACGCCCATTGTTTGGCATTATCCCCAAAGAATTCAGTAAAATTCAACTTAAGATAATGTAGTCCTTCATTACTAATAATACTTATCGACTTACTTAGTATATCGCTTACTTTGCGTTGCATTCCATTTCTGCATACTGCATCTTCTCCTAAATAAAATGACATATCATCTTCAAAAAACAAATAAGCATCATTATCTGTATCATTAAAATGTTCTGCTGCGTATTGTCTTCCACCACATATTCCTTTATTACCCTCTTGTATTTCTGTGAATCCGTATTCATTACATAATTTAGTGTATGAATCATAGATTTCCTGGTTTTTGGTATCTGAATTGTTAATTAAATATTTGTCTGTGTTCAATAAATTTTCATCGTATTGTTTTATTGAATTAATTAATGTTTCAAATTGTTTAGGTGAATTAAATCCTAGAACGTATAATGCTATTTTGTCTATTTTATTTTTTATAGACATTTTCATATCTAACTTACCATCTATAGCATCTTGAAATAATCTGTAAACTAATCCATTATCCTCTATTTCATGGTAACTCAAATAATCATTATATTTTTGAATCATTATAGCAAATATGCTTTCTTCTGTTCCCATATATCCATCAGTTAATGTTTGATTTAATAACTGATAGTATAAATTAAATGTTTTATTTATTTCACTTTTTTTACCACCGAAGAATCCACCACGCCCTATTATATTTACATCTTTTTGTCCAGCGTATTCATTTATTTCTGGGTAATTAAATCCATGTATCTCATCTGTTGCGTTATAAGGGTAACCTACAAACATGAAATTTTTAATTTGTTTAGATATTGTCTCTAATGTAGTTTTATTTACATATGTCTCCATACTTACTGTATTAGATAATCCTGCATCTATCCAAAACATATAATCGCTATCAAATTTATCTAATATTTTAGCATCGTGAAGTAGTGCCATTTTAGACATTACTACTGGATTATAATATTCTAATTTTGCTTGTGGTGATTCCTCTAACCATCCTGCTTGTCTAAACCAATCAGCATCTAATCTTGTATCTTGTATTCTATCCCAGAATTCATTTTTAAACCAATCTAATTCTCTTACTATAAATTGTGTATTATCTTCTTTACGTCTATTTTCCCAAAACGTATATTTTCTTAATTCATCATCTCCAAACACAATTAAATTGATATCTACATCTAATAAATTAGAATAACATTCTAGGTAATGATCAAATGAACGTTTAAATTCACTTAATTCACCGCGTTTTAAATCATATAATGCTGTTACTAATGTTATTTGCATATTATCATGTCATTTAAGATTACACCATCCATTTGCGTTGTTTTTAATACTTGAATAGCATCCATATAACTGTTTACTAATGGTTTACCTGCTTGATTAAATGAGGTATTAATTAAAACACCTATACCTGTTTGTTTATCTAATTCAGTTAATAATTCATACAACCATTCATTTTGTTGTTTAGTTACTGTTTGTACTCTTGCTGTTTTATCAATGTGTACTACTGATGGTATTTTATCTATGTATTCATCTTTTACAGTAGGACAATAAGACATGTATCTACATTCTTTATCCCATTCAAAATATTTGTTTACATCCTCTAATCTAACAACTGGTGCAAATGGTCTATAATATTCTCTATTTTTTACTTTAGCATTTAAAATGTTTTTCATATCAGATATTGTTGGATCACATAATATTGATCTATTACCTAATGCTCTAGGACCATGTTCTGAACCACCTCTTACAACACCTATTATTTTACCATCTTTAATTAATTCAACCATTTTATTAACACTATATTTTTCATGATAAGTG
>Ga0181409_1000552_pt1 | contig 14701 bp, 8 predicted proteins | sample 32SPOviralmetaG_FD_130138 | JGI IMG/M metagenome (GOLD analysis project Ga0181409, IMG submission 130138) | Marine viral communities from the oligotrophic San Pedro Time Series (SPOT) site, San Pedro Channel, CA, USA - 32 SPOT_SRF_2012-05-30 | ecosystem: Environmental > Aquatic > Marine > Strait... | reverse complement strand
GTCCATGCCCATTCCATAGTATCTGAATAATAGTTCCACAGATTACTATACGCTTGTTTACTAATATCTAATACAGCATTAGCATTCAATTCATTGGCACGATTAATCGCTGCAGTATCTGCAGTAGCAATTTGTCTACGCCACTGTGCATTAGCCTGTGCAATTACCATTTGATTATTAGCATTGAACTGGTCACGTTGATTATTTAACTCAGCATTAAAACGGTTGACTGTGTTAGTCTGACCTGCGTTAAATTGAGACTGTGCGTTTTGCTGTGTTGCATTAAACTGTGACACTTGCGAACTTAGGCTGGCAAAGAACTGATCAACTTGATTTTGGCTAGATGCATTAAACTGTGCAGCAGCATTAGTAGCAGCTTGATCTGTAAACAGTGCTTGTGTGCGCTGCTGTGCTTTGAACAGTTCTGTTTGTTGGCGATTAGACAAGTTAGCCATGTCAACCTGTAAGAAGTTTTGTGCGTTTTGCACTGCAGCCTGTTGACGATTACTTAGGTTAGCCACATCAAGCTGGGCTAATGCAGAGGCTTCTGCCATCACAAGAGCTTGATTATTATTTAAGTTAGCTAGATTCATTGTGTTAACAGCACGTGAGTTTTCTAGCTGTACTTGTTGCTCTGCTGTAAAGTTCTGATTGGCAATGTCACTAATCTTACTAGCATTCATTACCTTTGCTTGAAATGTCTGATCAAACTCTTGACCCATAAACCTAGCACGTTGTTCTGCAGCAAGCATAGCGGATTGCTGTCTGTTAGATAAGTTTTGTGATTCAAACTTAGCTATCGTCTGTGCATCTGCCATTGCGATAGGCATTGCAGACTCCATAGCAGCCTGTACAATAGCCTGACCTGCTAGAGATGATGCACCTAGCCCACGTCCTGCCATGGCTGCTGTAGCGGCTCTCATAGCTCCTGCAGCCCATGCTGGTGTAGCACCCCCTTGGAACTGTGTCATTAAACCAGATAACTGATCCTGTACCATTGCCTGTGCCGATGGATTAGCTTGTGCAGCAGCAGCCTGTGTTTGTGCGGTTACTTGTGCAGCTACTGTAGCATCAACGCCTGTGCCTGTAATTAATTCACCGCTTTGCACTATGCGTTGAACTGGATTATTGATAAGCGTTGCATTACCTTGGGCTGCTTGCAAGTTACCCACAGAACTTTGTGTTTGTTGTGCAGCAGTTATATCTAGTCTAGGGTCATTTGGGTCTGATTTTGCTGCTTGTGTAGCAGATACAGCAGCACTTACGTCATCAGCAACAGTGTCAGCTTGCATAAGATTAGCACCAGTAGTTATTGGCTGACCTGCTTGGGATGTTACTGCCAAAGCTGTAGGTGTATTTACTTGTCCTGTTAGTGTACCTGTACCTGCAGCAATGTCTTGTGATTGGTCATAACCTATCCCTTGTGCTATTGTCTCACCACCTACTGGCACACCGGGGGAATACGCTTGCTGTACAGTAAAGTCAGTTATATCACCTGTACTTCCATCCGCTTTAGTAGGAAGGGTAGCAATTGGCGTACCTGTTGCACCTACTACACCTGTAGTAGCTACACCACCTGTTTGATACTTTTTAACCATACCACCTGCTGCCATCTGCATAGCTTTGTTTTGAAAGTTACTCATTTGTTGCTGCCGCATAGGGTCTTGTGAAAGATAGTTTTGAAACCCATCCATACTACCTTGATAGCCCATAGAACGTGCTATCTTCTCCATGCCACTAGGCTTAAATGCTTTAAACATTGCCATTGTTTAGTCCTTTTGTAATGCTCTATCTAATTTATCTTCGACACGATGTAATGCTTCCATGACTCTCGCCATATCATCTCTAAGTTCACCCTTAGTTGCATAGTCTTCTCGTGTTCTGTTTAATAGTATATCTATACGCTTTACCTCTGCCATCATTGATCTAAACATCCAGAACGCAGGTGCTATGACTAGCGTAAGAATAATATTCCAGAACATCATACTAGATACTTCCACGATTAAATCTCGTCAGGCCAGTCATTGATGGGTGCGTTACCAGTTGGCTCACCATCTGAATCAACAGGCGTGTCATAGAGTGCCATAAACGCAGCAAGGTCACTTGCATTGGTAATAGCTGTGCCAATACTATTGCTGGCAGTGCGTACAGCAGCCCTGTAAGTTGTGACGGTTGAAGGCACAGAGTAAGACTCAACCTCTGTTGCTTTAATAACTTGCCAATCGTATGGTGCAAGCAGTCCAGCCGCTTGTGTCTTGACTAGAGCTATAGCGTTAGACTTTAATCCAAGTGTAACAATTTGATTGCCATCATCGTCATTGACAGGATTGCCATCCTCATCAACCTCGTTGACATCTGTTAGTGAACGAGGTATTAACGTACCATCAGCTTGTCTGCCGTGGTAAAACCTGTTATCAAATGGCTCTTCAGATGCAGCAGCATCTTCCCACACAATTCCGTATTTAGTTTTCCATGCATCATCATAACGCATCCATAATGCGGAGTGTAAGGTTCCGTTATTATCGACCCACGCCTTGCCAACTCTTATTATTCTTCCGCTATACTTCCACGGCATGTTAGTTTCTCCTATCGTGCATTAGCAAATTTGAATGGGGATTCGGCAAAGGCGAGGTAGATTATGGTTGCTCCATTTGTGTTCAAACCTGACGAAGTATTTCTAATCTTAAACCCATTAGAAACACTATCCCACGCAATAGCATCTATTTCAGCGTCATTCTCGTTTGGATAAAGCCTGTCCTCTGAGGGGTTAAAGGAGTCACGAACTGTATCTTGCAATATCCAATTGCCAGTAGCACTAGACTTCTTAGTGAGAATCCAAGCTGGCCTAAACCCTGTGTAAATAAACGGCCCATTGCTGCTGCCGTTCCCAGTGTAGCTGCCGACCTTTGAGTAGCCTTCGACTGAATGGAAACAGTAGGCTATGTAAGCAGCACCATTAGAATTAGGTGTTGAACTATTACCTATACTAAACACTGTTGATGTAGGTGCAGTGTCATTCCAAAACTTAATTTGATCAACGGTAGCCTGAGTTTGATTTAAATACAGATAGTCTGTCTCAGGAGCAGATGTATTTTTAGCGTGATAAACAGGCCAACTCAAACTTGTGGAATCTCTATTTTTTAAGATAAGCATTTCAGGCGCAGAATTAAGACCGTGAGCAATAGTGGCATTAGAACCAGTGCCAGTATAACTTACTATACTAAACCCAGCTTCTGTATTCGCTGACACAGTAGATAAAATACTGCCATCTAAATGTGTTGAACCAAAGGTAGCGTTAGTGTTAACTTGACCACCCATACCAGAGTGACTGCTACAATAGTAGTACAAAGTAGCTGCACTAGCCGCAACCGTTATAACTGTTTTTGCGCCAGCACTTCCCGGTGTTCCTGTTGTTGTTACACCTGTTGTATATTCTGAACCACTAGCATGTGTACCATTTGATGTTGTACTAAACCTTAATGGATGCCCACTGTTGGAGCTATCGGATTGATCAAACGTATAAGTGCCACCCTCTTGTAAATTTAATGTTGGCGCAAAGGTTGTGTTACCGTCAAATCTATATTTATTTTGTCCACTATCAGATGCAACCGTTACTGCGTATGTTTGTGCTGGTGCTGCCCCGCCAGCTAGCCAGTTCCAAGAAACCATCGTATTGCCGGAGCCGTTGTTTCCAGCAGCGTTTCCTAAAGTAAATCCATCTGTATCAAAAGATGTTACAGTATCAACATTAGTTGATTCCGCAGAAGTTGAGTCTGATTTCAAAAATTTACCAGTGCCGGTAATACTGTTAAAAAGGTAATGAGAGTAAGTACCATTTCTTTGCTTGTTCCATATGAAATCAGGAGAAAATCCAACGCCTGTTATTGCTTGAGTACCAGCATTACCAGTATACAGCACAGTATTAAAATTATCGGTGCCATCAGTAATCGCTACGTCTGGCAAGTTCTGCGAACACAAGGCAAGGAAGCCGCTTGGTGGTGCGTAAGCAAAGCTGCCGTGACCATTGCCATCTGAGTTGGAGTTTTCTGTAGCGACAAGACCACCAAAACTACTGTCTTGACCAAAGTTGAACGTATGAGTAACGGGGGAAGTCGAACTGCCGTAGAATGGTTGCATCTGTTTATCGGTTGGAACAGTGGTAAATGCGGGATTAGAACCAGCGGCAGGGTCACCAGAAGCAAAGTAAGTTCCATTTTTACCCGCATAAAATTTTCCGTTATCCAAGTCAAAAGCAAGTTGTAATATATCACCACTTGATAATGCAGAACCGTAAGACAATTCTCCCGCACTGTCGGCTGCGCTGTCACCAAATTTTGTTCCGTCTGTACCGACTGCCCAAAAATCACCAAGATTATAAGCATCATTTGTGTACTGTGAAATAAACTGGAATGAAGAATACCCCATTCCAAAAAAGAAGTTACTTCCAGTCCCACCCGACAGAACTTCCCAATACCATTTGCCACCAGTAACACCAAATGTGCATCCAACTCCATTGTGTGCATTTGCACCTGATACCCCTGTCAGGTTACCGTTGGATAATGTCATTGAATCGTTATCAAGAGCATTAAGCGTAGCAAAATTATTCGTAGGCACATCAGGCACGGAATCCCGATAATCTAAATTAACAGGTGTCCAGTGATTGCCGTTGGTGGTTACATCTTTGAAGAAGGCAGCTTCACGAGTGTCGGCAAAGGCCATGTAGATAAATGTTTCACCGTTGGCGTTAAAACGGCTGTTTGTGTTTTTTATTTGAAAGCCATTGCTATTCAAATCTACATAGTGGTCGCTTGAACTTGTGCTTGTATACTCTACGTTTGACAAGTCGGGGAATAAAGTTTTTGTGGTAGGGTTAGTGGGGCTTCTTGTGTTGTCTACTATTGCCCATCCAGTAGCCGCTGTTGATGATTTTATTAATAAAAAAGCGGGACGAAAACCCAACGTAACACTCGGCCCTGTTGATGACCCATTTCCCGTGTATGATGAGATTTTTGAGTAGCCAGTCACCGAATGGAACGAATAGCAGATGATGTCGTTGCCTGACCCATTGTTTACTGGATTATTACCTAAAGAAAAAACACTGTTAGTTGGGCTGGTGTTATTCCAGTAAGCAGAACTTGTATCTTCTGCACCAGTTGAATTAAGAAACAACGATTTTGTGTTGCCAACATCTGTATGAAAAACAGTCCAATATTCAGAACTGCTGTCACGATTTTTTAATATCAACATTTCTGGCGTACTGTTTAGGGAATGACCTACTGTGGCCCCAGCAGTCGCATTTCCAACAAAAGAAGTTATGCTAAACCCTTTACCTGTATTTGCTCTAACACGGCTATTAATAGTACCGTCAGTATTTACATCAGACACATAGTCACTGTATGAACCCTTGAAGGCCATATAGATGTATGTGCCACCAGATGCGTTTACAGATGTGTGCGTTCCTGTAACTTGAAACCCAGTGGCACTTGGTGTTACTTTTGTTGTACCGTTGTTGGCTTCTACTGCGGTACTTTGTGGCTGTAGGAAATCGTCAAAATCGCCAAGAGGGTTTCTTGAGCCATCCCAAATAACCCAGCTAAACCCGGATGAATCTGTCCTTTTTACCAAAATAAATCCCGGGCGAAAGCCAGTCGTAACTGTAGGCCCTGATGAAGAACCATTACCTGTGTAGGAACCAAAGGATGAGTAACCAGTTACAGAATGAAAGCAGTAGGCTATGTGATTATCATCAGATGTGTTAATGCCGCCAGTATAGTTTGTATCAAACACTGTTGAGGTTGGCGCAGACATTGAACCATTGCTTGATTTGTCTGCTTCAGCATCAGTGCTGTTTAGTTTAACTAAATAATTCTGATTAGTTAAAGACGTATGATATGACCACCAATTTGAAGCTGTATCACGGCCTTTAAATATAATCATTTCTGGCGCACTAGATAAACCGTGTCCAACTGTAGCTGTTCCTGTTGCACTCAGACTTCCAGCATAACTAACGATGCTAAAACCATTCGCCTGTGAAGCCTTGACCGTAGATGTAATTGACCCATCAGTATTGCTGACAGGTGAGCCGTTACCAGCATCCCAAGCCCAAGCTACAATATTATGTCCGTTGCTGTTTACTTCTGCGTTAGTACCAACAGTAAAGCCATCGCTATCAAAACTTTGCAGCCGTGTTGTTGTGGTACTTTCACTACCCGTGCTGTTAGAAATTAAATCTTTTCCCGCACCACGCACAGTGTCAAAAAGTCGATGATTGTTTGTGTTATTTCTGACTTTAATCCAAACCAAGTCAGGCGAAAAGCCCAACCCGCTGATGTTTTGCGTTGCCCCTGTGCCAGTGTACGTTACAGAACTGTGGCCTGTTGGCGTATTGTTGTCGCCAGCATCCCAAGCCCAACCAACGTAAGTTTTACCGCTTTCATTAATTGAATTGTGCGCTGCTAAACTAAAACCATCTCCATCAAACGAGGTTAACTTAGCTGTTGATTCTTCTGCATCTGTTGCATTTGGAAAAATTTGTTTATTAGCACCACGAACAACATCGTGAATCTCGTGATATGAAGTTCCGTCACGTTCTTTAGTCCAAACCATTGCTGGGCTGAAACCCAATCCGCTTACGCTTTGTACTGCCCCCCTACCAGAGTAGGTAACAGTATTGAACCCCTCAGAAACCACATCATCCTTAAATGTCAGGTGAAAACCATTGGTTCCAAATGTCAGGCCGCTGGTATCTTTTGGTATCCAGATACCGTTCTTGGTCTCGCCAAAGCTGGCGGCAGTCAGGGCTGTTCCGTCAATCATGTTAATTTCGGCTATGTAACCATCATAAGGGCGGTTGACGCTTACATGACGAAAGATATTTATTTCCTGAGACTGATTAATCCACGGAAATTGATCGTTCTGTGCGATAGCACCCTTAGTTCCATCGGTCTCTTCACCGTTAACATATACTTTTATTTGACGGTCAGACGCAGTTGCGGATGTGCTATCGAACGCAACGACAAGATGATACCAAGCAGATGGGTCACGAAATTTTGCAGTGCCGTTGAAAGGGGTTGTGCTATATGCGCCAATGCTTATTTCATCATCAGTGCCAATCTTTAAATCCATATGGGTGTCGTTAGAAGTACCCGTGCCTGTATGAATAATATATTGGGCGTTTCCTGTCCCACTACCTAAAAGGCCACGCTTTATCCAGCAAGAAAATGTACCCTTGCTGTTGTTTGTCGGGGCAGATGTATTAGTACGAGTTAGATATGGGTTGTTCCCATAAGCAACACGCAACGACTGGTCAAGCAGATGGCTGTAAAAATTACCTAACGCACCACCCGGCGCACCTGCACCACCTAGTCCACCACCTGTTCCTTGAATAAGACTCATTTATGCTCCTGCTGAAGTAAGTGCGCCTGATACAGACACTAAAACACTTGCGTTACCTGATGCAGCCGTAGAATAATATGAAAGACTATACGTCCCTGCTGTTTGCAATGCAGCCAATGCAGTAGCATTAATTCCTACTACGGCATTTGCAGTAACAGCGTGACCACTTGAAGTGGTCCATGTTATATTACCAGACTGACCCGCTACAGTATTAGAAAAGGTTATTTCTGTATTACCTGCTGTAGTACAAGAAAAGTTATTGTTAGCTGATAAGTCAAAACTACCATCATTTTCTGCGGTTATACTAGCACTTGTTGCTCTTCCTGTTACCTGCACACCTGCCGCAACAGTTTCAAATGTTTTAGTATCGTTGTGGTATAACTCTACAGCACCACCATCGACAAACTTTGCCATCTCGTGACCATCAGCACCGTCAATGTTTAATGTGCCAAGAGCAGTGATGTGTCCGTCTGTAGCATCCCATTTGATAACAATATCATTTCCAGCACCTACTCGTATTTCATCATTGTCTGCCATAGCAATATTATTGCCATTACTCGCTAGATCACTGGCTAAGTTACCACCTATAGTTGCTGCCGGTATAGCTTCAAGCTGTATTGTACCACCGCTACTGTCGTATGTCAATACATGATTATCTGTTAATGAACTTTGGTCTGCATCAAAATGGAAAACACCAAGATGGATATTCCCTGTACCTGCTGGATCGATAATAACATTGCCGTTAGTATCTGTGCTTGAAATGGTATTACCATTAATAGTAATGTTGTCAATTGCTGCAGACTCACCAGCTATTGTTGTAAAAGCTCCCGTAGATGCAGAGTTAGCACCTACAGGTGTTCCATCAATAGCACCACCACCAATGTCAACTTTGTCCATGACAACTGTGCCAGAACCGTTGGGTGTTATAGAAATGTTACCATTAGCTGCATCAGCAATAGTGATTACACCTGAGTTTGTACCAGCATTAGTGCTAAGTGTTAAGTCACCAGTACCATTAGTTGTAATAATTGCGTTAACATTGTTATCACCTACACGTACTGTATCCGCATCTAGTTGAACATCACCTGTTCCATGTGGCGCAATTACTACATTACCATTAGTATCTGTGCTGCTAATAGTATTGCCATCAATTGTTATATTGTCGATGTCCACTTGTGTGTCCATAACAATAGTACCATCAGACTTAATACGCATACGTTCTGTTGCGGCTGCTGATGTATTTGTCTTAAATACAAGGGCTGTCGAGTTATTGTCAGAAGCAAAAGTATCTTCTGCTACAGCTTCAATTGTTGCACCATCAAGAATAGCGTCTACGCCACTACCCTCAACAGGAGCATTAAAAGTAATCTTACCTAATACATTACCAGACTCAACTGATGTATCACCTGTTTGCAAGTTAAGCTCAAACCCAGAAGCTGCTCTAGCTTGTATACCTTTATCTGCCTCATGCGTAAGGGTAACTTCACTATCCGCACCAAGTGAAATAACGGCAGCATCACTATCCAGTTTTAAATCATTGCTAATGTTTACAGAGGTTGATGCGTCAATATCTACAATAGGTGCAGTAATTTCTAACTCTGCATCAGCATCTATGTCTAGTTGACCGTCTGTGCTTGAGTTAATAAATATTGCGCTATCACGTATTTGCAGTTTAGTTGCAGCAGGAATATCAATAACACCTGTTCCGTTAGGGTCAAGTGTAATATCACCATTAGTATTGGTAGAAGATATAGTGTTTGCGTCTATAGTAATGTTGTCAATTGCTGCAGACTCACCTACTATTGCAGTAAATGTACCTGCTGCTGCAGTTGCCCCACCAATTACCGAATTATCAATTGTACCACTATCTATGTCAACTTTACTTATATTAACTTCACCAGTTCCATTTGGTGTCAAGTCAATGTTACCATTAGAGTCTGTGCTGATGATCGCATTACCGTTAATATTAATATTGTCTACGTCAAGATCACCAGTAACATTTGCTGCGCCTGTAATAGTAAGAGTAGTTGTGTCTATGGTAACAGCAGTAGATGCGTCTATGTCAATAGTAGGTGCTACAAGTTCTAGTTCTGTATCTGCGTCAATGTCAAGCTGTCCGTCTGTGCTAGACTTTATGCTTAATGCTGTATCTCTAAACTGTATAGCTTTATCTGTATCAACTAATATATTCTCACCAAGACCATCAATGTATGCTTTACCATCAAGATATAAATCTTTAAACTCAAGTGAAGATGTACCTATATCTAACGTATTATCTGTTTTTGGTTTTATCTCAGTTGAACTAACTACAAAGTCTTGCACTGGGCCAAGCACAGTAACAGGCCCACCTTCACCGGCTGTGCCATCATGGGTATGTCCACTTGTAGCGTTAAAGGCTGATTCAATAGCGTCATATTCGCCATCAAAGTCAGCAGCGTTAATTACGTTACCATCAGCAATATTATTAGCTGAGTCGTTTCTGGTATATCCTGTTCCCATAGTTTTACCTTCTTGCGTTAGTGGCGTATTCGACTGTTAATGCGTCAAGTGAAAATGGCGGTGCTTGTGTAGCAGAGTCAAACAAAAATGAAACTGCAAATCCAGAACCTACTACTTGACTTTCAAATAGTTTAACTAATTTTGCACCATACGTAGTTGTACCAAATACTCCTGATCCAAAAAATCCAACAGTTCCCTGTACGTTTTGTATATTAATAGGTGCTGGTTGTATAGTACCGGCTTCGTCAAAGTCTAATTTTAGACTTAAATCAAATGCTACACTTCCTTGCGGATCAGTGTACAAAAATATTTTGTAAAAAGTTTTTCGTACTCGTGGGTCTTCAATTGGAATAAAAGGTGTAGCAAAGGATATAGTAATTGCTGTACCATCAAAATCACTACCCGATTCCATTTGATATAAGTAGCCATCATTATTAGAAAACAGTATAACCTCACTGTTTAAATGATAATTACTGTCTGCTACAAATGCTCGTATGCCCCTAGTTTCTGCATACTGCATGTTTGCGCCGCCTTGTTCTGCAAACTGTGTAGCTAAAATGCCCTGTGCATTTTCTTGTGTAATATTATTATTATACCCAAATATTCTATACTGTGATTTTTCTCTAACAACGCAACTCGTAAAGTTTGTATTAGTAGAAATAAATGTAACTAAATCATCTTGTATATTTTTAGATACAACACCTAATCCAAAATCACCAATTCTATCTGTGGCACTTAACAATCGTAAACCGTCAGGTGCTAAGAACATAATGTCACCACCAACCTCTTGTATGGTGTCACTTTCAATACAACCCAAATCATTAGTTACTGGTTGCAATGTAAAGTCTGCTATTGTGTTACCTACTAATCTTTGTATAGATACTTCGGTAAAAATAATTAACTGATCACGAAATACTTCTAAACCTGTAATGGGCGAACCTACATTTATAGAACCTGCACCATTTGCCACTGAAAAGTCACTGTCTGTATACGGCGAAGTAAAATTAAGTATAGTTCCCTTTCCAAAGAATAAAGCATTTTTAAAGTTAGCTATAAATGCTGCGCCTTTTACATCAGCAGGTGCGTCATTTAGTGCAGTAAATAAACTAGTGTCATATGTTGCTGGAGCATTTGCTCCATCTACTATTGCAATTTTTTGTGTGCCATTATAATTATACTTTGCAAATCGTGTACGTGAAGCACCTTCTCTGCTTGTAGATATAAATGTTATAACAGCATCATCAGCAGGACTTGACGCAAGCGCAGGATCAATACTTAAAGTAGACCCACCTGAAGATACTGTAGCTGTGGCAGTTACTGTATATATTTTTGCGACACCCGCTATAGTAAATTGATCTTGTGCCTGTGGTGCTGCAGATAAACCATCTACAATAAGAGATGTACCTGTTTGACTTGCACCGTTTACTAAAGTTGTTCCATAATTAGGAACATTTATTTTTGTAAACCCTGTCCCGGTTGTGCTAAATATATCATCGTTCTTTGCAACAATGGCTTGACTTTCCCAGCTTGCAACACCAAGTGTTAAATAGTTTAACGTAGTTGAAACAAATACAATATCATCTTGATCAGACGGATTATGCACCATCGTTTGTGATAGTGTAAGAGTTGCCCTATTTGTTGCTGCTGCAAAAGTAACACCACCAGCAGCTATCGTATACCTAAAACTAAGAACTGCATCATCAGCAGGTGTAGCAGCTAATGCGGGTGCAATTGTTAAAGTAGAATCTGATCCTGCTAAATTAGTTGCTGCGCTAATTGTGTATACAGTAGAGTCACCCGCTATAGTAAATGTATCGTTTGCAGAAGGTTTAACATCTAATCCGTCTACGGCTAATGATGTACCTGATTGAGCCGCACCATCCACTGCACCACCTGCGAATGATAATACATCTCCAGCTACAGGTGTCTGATGACAATTAGCTATGACAAGACTCGTGCCGCTTTGACTTGCCCCGTGTACTTTTGGCGCACCATATGGGGGAATCAAATCACTGTCGTATTTATCATAACCTTCAATTCTACGATAACCACCTTCAACAGATGGTTCAAAGTTACGTAGTATTCGTGCGCTACCCGGTGCGTTAAGACCCTGCTGCAGCGGTGACAGATTACTTATTAATCCACCACGAAACTCAACGGCGTAAGTTTTCCATGCATCAGCCAAACTGTTACCCCTAGTTTTGCGTAATCATGTATGAACGTACATAAGGTGTACGATTAATTAACATTGAACGCATATACTTAATACCCTCATCAAATTTTTCTTTCATTACTAACGCATCTTGTGTATTACCTCTAAATAAGTAAGCATAGTGCATTGCACCATCTGTAATAACATGAGCAAATCTATCGGGTATAACAATTGCATCGCCGTGTGCAGATAAATCTGCAGTAAAATTAAAATATTCATATACTAAAATATAAGCAGCGTCAGGCTCTGGAGTAAGAACAAACTCAAGAGATGGTGCATGTACTACACGAGTAGGTACACCTTGAAAACTAGAACTATTATATTCTTGCGCTACAAATTTATCTAAGTATTCTTCGTAAGCCATAGGCAATATACGTGTAGTAGCGTTGCCTAAAGTTGAATCTTCTTTAATTCTAAAAGTATCAAAATTAATAACTTTACAATCTGTTGGAAAAGCATAGCGGCTAGTGTTAGCCGTTAAAGTTTGTGTTTTAGTAGTATGATTAAAAGGCCACTCAAATTCAGATTGATTAATATATCTAATAGATGCGTTAACTGCATCTTTAGCGTGTGCATAAAAACCTGTTGCAGACGCAAAGTTAGTAGAAGTTAGTTCAACTTCATTTAAGCGTCTGTTTACTTGATTTACTAATTGTAAAAATGTTGTAGCCATTTACAGTTCCTTAATAGAAGTGAAGGGGCAAGTTGCCCTGCCCCATCACCTATTTAGTTAGATTTGGTCACGAGAAACTTCAGCAGCTTCCAGTTCACCAAGTGAGCTTACATCCATCATTACGGCGAAAACACGAATTTCACCAGCAGTAAAGGATGCGCCACCACCAGCAAGGGTGAGGTCCAGAGTGTCCGCAGTACCGATAACAAGGTCAGCAGAGACAGTTACGCTAGGTGCATAAGCACCATCAGCAGCACCGTCAATGTCAAACGCTGTTACGTATTCATCGGCATCTGCACCCGTGCCAAGAGCAGCGGTTGCGTCAGTACCAGTATTTTGAGTTGCACTGGAAGTTACCTGAAAACCAGCAGCAATAATCTTGGTGTTCGCAGGAACAGTGATACACTGTACTACGTCACCGTTTGGATTGATGCTGTTAGCAGTAAGGTCAATGACCTGCTCAACCATGTATGGATTGCGCCCACGCTGGGAATTACCCATAGCAGGAGCAAGAGTAGCAGTAATTGTAGCCATGATTATCTCCCCTTATGCTAAATGGTAAATGGCGTTAACAAGAGCTTCAGGACGAAGAATCTTGCGACCATACAAATGCATACCCCGAACAATGTCGGCGAAGCTATCAGGATCACGGTAAGTTTCAGTCTTATTAATCTGCTCTGCAGTAGCAACAGCAGATGAATGTCCTGCAACAATCACACCATAGTTGGATGAACTGTTTGTGCCAGCGAATGACGGGCCAGTACCAACTGAAGGTAGGTTGTTAGACTGATAAACTTGGAAGCCGTGGATTTGTGTAGAGACTTGACCGTTTTGCAGTCCACCGCCACCAAAATCAGCATTAAACAAACGAGAATCTTCGTCTTTCAATACTTCCATAAATACTGGATCAAGGATCAACCAACGACCTTGTGAATCCACGTTCTGCTGGTCAAGAAGACGAGCCATACGTGCAATCAAAGTCAGTGGGTGAGTGTCACCAGCAGCAGGAGTTGCATCAGTTGCACCACCAGTACGAGGGGCGATAGCAATAGCGTCACCTGCAGAACCTGCAGAACCTGCACCATCAGTAAAGTCTGATGCGTCCAGTTTCATGCTTGCAAGCAATTCGTCTGTACCAGCAGTTGAAACAGCAACGGAACCATTTACGGTTGTGTTAGCTGTGTTGGCTGCACCATGCAGAGCAGATTGCTTAAAGCCTGACATATAACCAAGAACGTCTTGGTCAAATTGGTCAGCAAGGCGATACGCAGCACGATCACTTGCCAAAGACTGGAAGTTAACGTGTGAGTGTGCCTCTTCAATGTCATCAACCTTAAATGCAAAGTAGTTAGCTTTGTCAATTGTTAGGCTGAAGTCTTCATCGTCAAGGTCTTGCGGCGTGATGGTTGTACCACGGGCGTAAGCCTTAACTGTAATTTCGGGTTCCTTGATAATCTTAACGGAATCACCCATAGCAGCAATCTCACCGAAATAATCGGAATTGGTGATTGCTTCAGCAACAGCAGACTTGCGGAAAGCAAGTTGCACCTGTTTGCTGTAAATTACGGGAGAAAAATTACCGTTAGGAAGATTACCATAACCACTAGCAGTAGTAAATGCCATGTTAAAATCTCCTATGTAGCATTTTACAGATACAAACTCGCAAGACTAATCAGGAGGCTGATGCACTTGGGTGCGTATTCTGATAGGATGGCCGTCCTACCATTCAACGGGCCATGTTTGTCAGGTAATCCGTAAGGCTTGGCTGTTTGTGAATTATAGTGTATCCGTATTGCGCTACACAGATACACTAATCTGACTATAGTTATACGTATAAATAACTATTTGTCAACTCTTTTTTATCTAGCAGAGCCAGATACATCATAGATAAACTTTCCAGAACGGATAGCTTCCATAATTTC
>Ga0181409_1000550_pt1 | contig 14725 bp, 28 predicted proteins | sample 32SPOviralmetaG_FD_130138 | JGI IMG/M metagenome (GOLD analysis project Ga0181409, IMG submission 130138) | Marine viral communities from the oligotrophic San Pedro Time Series (SPOT) site, San Pedro Channel, CA, USA - 32 SPOT_SRF_2012-05-30 | ecosystem: Environmental > Aquatic > Marine > Strait... | reverse complement strand
TATACGGGTTCTGCAGAAGCGGGCGGGGCAGTTGAAAGAGGAATGATTGGTGGTGGTATAGGTTTACTTTTCGGTAAAAGAATTGGTGCAATATCTGCAGTCATAGGTGCCGCACTGACAGATGAGAACCAAGAAAAGTTAAAAGAATTAGGTTTAGCATTAGAACCAGCAGGCATAGCATTAAAAGAATCTCTTGCAAAATTAGGTGTTAAGATTCCTACTGCCCAAGAAGCCTTAAATGGTGTAACATCTACTGTAGGCAATGCCATTGAAGGTTTGACTTCTTTAGCAAAAGGAGACTTTAGTGGCTTTGCGGGTCAGTTAGATGACTTAGCACTTTCTTTTGGTGGACTTTTTGCGTTAATGCGTCCTATGAAAAGTTTATCTTTACTTAAGGGAGCAGTGACAGGTTCAGCTAAAGCTCTTGGTACTGGTGTTGCTGCCGTTACTGGTATGAATAAACCTCTTCCAAATGCTAAACTACCTAAAGGAACTGTAATGTCAAAAGCTGGTAACTTGATGAAAGCAGGAGTTGATGGTAAAGCCACTGCAGTACCAGCTAGTGCTAAACAACAAGCCCAAGCTCTCGGAGCCAAGAATGCTTCTTCACTTGCTAAGTTTCCTAAATTGATGAAAGCTTTGAGATTTATTCGAGGTGTTCCAGGTCTTGGCGCACTATTAGGTATTGGTGAAATTGCAATGATGGATCCACCAACAGTTGATGGTGTTGCAGGAGTATTGGGTGGTTTAGGAGGAGCTACGCTAGGTACACTAGCAGGCGGACTAGTGGGTGCCGCAGGAGGTCCAGTAGCATTAGTAACAGCCGCACTTGGTGGTGGCGTTGGTTACTTCTTAGGAGATGCTTTATCTAAGGGCTTAGCTCAAATGTTGATGGGTAAAAAGGTAGATGCTTTTCCTGAATGGTCTGGGCTAAACGGACTCTTTAACGGAAGTCAGGAACCAGAATCACAGTTGCCTTCAGCTTCTACTAGTACACCAACTTTAAGCTTAGATGAGAAAGCTAACGCGGCAGAAGCTTCTGCATCAAGAGTTAAACCAACTTTAAGCTTAGATGAGAAAGCTGCCGCGGCAGAAGCTTCGTCATCAAGAGTTGATCCAAGTTTGGCTAGAAGACAAAGTAGTGTCTCTCCAACTCCAAGAACAACAGCTTTACCAGCTAATGATTTTGCCGGTAAAGGCAGCGTTGCAATTGATGCGTCTACTGTTAATAATACTACTAACGGAAGCAGTACCACAGTAATAACCCCACCGGTTCCAAGCGCAAACAATCACTTAGACCCGGTGAGGGAATTTAGTTTTCCTTAGATATTAACCTTCGTTTGCCAGTTTAGCAAAGTAAGACATTGTATCATCATCATCTTGAAGATTAACTTCTTCAGCGGTGACTGGTTCTGCCGCTTTCATAACTGGCTGTGGTGCAGGTGTATTCATCTGCATCTCTTGCGCCATACTAGGAGCACCCATAGAACTTTCTTCACCTAAAACCTTTGCTAGTTTAGCTTTTAGTTCATCATAAGATTTATAGTTCTTTGGGTCAGTAAACTCTGCCAGGTTATGAATAGAGTTATAGACTGTCTCTAACTTAGCTTCATCAGATTCATACAATGCTGAAGCACTGGCAAATTCTGATTTATCATAGTTACGATAACCTTCGACTTGGCGAATCTTCAGTTTGAAGTTAGCACCTTCCCAAAAATCAAATGGGTTAATTGCCTTTTCGTCAGCGAATGATGGTTGCATTACATCCATAATTTTATCGAAGATTTTCTTACCAAACTTATAGAGAACAATCTTACCTTCGTTTTGAGGAGAAGATGGGTCTTCTACAACAAGAGCATTGACTACGTAGTGAAGTCTTCGCTTTTGTTTGCGGGCAGTTTCTTTATCTTCTTCGAGCCCAGTATTCCACAGCTTTGAGTTGAGTTCGCCAAGTGGATCAGTCTGACCAATAGAAGTAAGGCTGTTTTCGATATACCACATACCTGTTGGACCCTTGAATCCGTGGTCCCAATATCTTGCCCATGGCAAGTCTTGACCTTCACCTGCTGGTAAGAATCGTAAGACTGCATATCCATTACCTGCCTTATCTACTGTTGGTTTCCAGATACGGTCATCACCGTAGTTCTTTTTCTCACCAGTACCACCGCCTACTGCTTCTGCGGCTTTTACGAGTTGAGAGATGTCGGCTGTGCCTCTACGGCTTTTTAGTGCGTCAAATGACATAGTTATATTATCCTTATATTACTGAAATATGATTTTGTATATTGTAGCATAGCTACGCTGAAATGTAAAGTTATTTATATCTGTTTTATTCAAAAAATGCAGAGTCCAAAGAACTTTGTTTTGGTAAGAAATTGAGGTTCATTGCTTCTGCCTCAACCTTACCCTTAATGACCGGAGATATAAATTTACTTACATCTTCTGGTTCAATATCGTTTTGGTCACATAGATGTAGAATGGCTTCCATGTATGGAACTTTTAACTCTATGACCGTGTCCTCAACAAGCCTAGTAAATCTATTCTTGTTGAGGAAATTATCCGCGACTGCTTCTGTCATTATTTATCCATTACCCTTAATATGATTGTTTCACTATTGATTCGCCCATTGGGGACAGTTATCTTAGTCGTAAGCTTTTCAAACTCTTTTTTAATTTGAGTATAGCTCTTAGACAGAACAACAGGTAAGACATCGTGAGGTTTACGAAGCCTAGTAGACCGACTGTTCACTGGGTCAAAGTTTTGAAGCGTAGTACCTTTCACTTCAAAGCCTTTGGCATTCTCAGTAACATACTCTGTTAGAGATTTGTACTTTGTATTGAAAAGAAATAACCTCGTGCTACCGATTATCTTAGATGGAGGAATTGAAACTAACTTGAATTCAGTATCCTCTTTCTTGTACTTGACCTTACTGACTTGCTTATCAGCAGGACGTGGCTTCTTACTTCTGACTGCACGATTAGCACGAGCCGCAGACGCAATTGCATCTAAATCAGATAGCATTTGTTCACACACCTCAACACGGTTCTTAAGTTGTTTAGGTGTCAAGTGTGAGTAACCTTCTACAGCTTGTTCGCAACGCTTGAGTAAAGCATCCTCATAATCTAGCAACCAAGAAGACACCAATAAACGAACAGGAGAGACTGATGAGCCAGCTAGTCCGTGTTTCTTGAATAGAGCATAGAGGTCAATGGATGGGCTCTCACCATTCATCCAACAGTCTTCTAAGTCTAACAGGTCTTGCATAATAGTGTTACTAATTTTATTAGCAAGTCTCTGGTGTGGAGAAAGTGTGATTACATTAGTTGCTTTTTCTACAACTGCAGTCTTCTCAGCCATAATAACACGACCAGATTCTAATAACTCACCAAGCCACTTCTTTAAAGAAGTTTCCCAGTACGTAACCTCATCAGTAACTGGTAAACCATAATTTAACCAGTATGCAATACATCCATAATGACTGTACATAGTGAACTTGTATTCTGGATTAGCTTCGATTGCTTTTGCATCAACCTTAGTGAAGTTATTCTTTACATAACTTTTGATAGAAGATGCACATTCTTTTTTGTCCACTTCATTATGAAAGTAGTACTTGGTGGCACCGTAACCCTTATCAGTAGGAGCGGCACCAATACCAGATCTCGCTCTACTACGAACAACTTTTTTCTTTTTAGATTTTAGAATAGCCATATCAATCTCTCTCCATAACAAAGTTATTTCTCATTGTTTATATATCCTAGCACACTTTTAGGTCTTTGTCAAGTAAAAAATGCATTAAATCAAAAATTATTTTGTAAACCACTCAACATCTAAGTCTAAAATTCTAACAGAACCCTTTTTTATAGGAGCAATATTCACAGGAGATTTATTAACAGCGGCAATACTGAATGACATTTCGAATGTGAATTGATAATTACCACCGCCTTTAGCTTGAACTCTGGCTCTATAACCAGCCTTAGCTGATGTCCCAAATCTAGGTACACCTTTTAATTTTAATGGATTATTATTGCCTAGTAGATAAAAGCCGTGTGTACCAACATTGACATAATAAGTTTTTTTCTTGTTATAATAGTCTTCGATCTTACTTGCAGGAATCATGCCCTTAACTTCTTTGAATCTGGCAAGCTCCGCTGAATATATACCGCGCTTATCTTTATCTACAATCTCTGCCTTTAGTTCTGCGCTTTTTGTAAATTTATAAGGTTCATTTTTCCATTCTTTTGCAATGGTATCTAATACGCCAACTTCTTTTGCAAGCTCCATCACAAACAATTTTTCATCGTTGCTTTCAGTGGGACTACCTATACTCCACTTACCAGCATCATATTTCATTACAAGAGAGCCAGCAGAAGCCGCAGTAATCTTCAATTCACAACCAGCTTTGATACCATTTTTTTGAAGCATGATATCAGGTATATCAGAGCCAGCTCCAGCTGGTCGAAAATCTTTAGGTACGATACCTAATGGTTTGAGAACATCAACTGCATTCTTTTCATACTGAAAGCCCTGTTGTGCAGTTCCACCAGTTGATTCGCCAATATAGGTAATTAAGCTTTGCATTACTTTCTCCTAGAATATATTACTTCTATTTATAATGAAAAGAAATTACCCTCTCCGCATACGTGCAATCTCTACCGCATCGTTACTATCTTTTCTAATAGGCACACTATTAGATTTATGAAGGGTGCCAATCCCAGCAAGCTCATTTCCAGTATACTGATTAGCCTTACGCTTACCTTCTACTCGCATAATGAGGTCGCTGGTGGGCACGGACTCGGACACGGTATAAGAAGGCATGTCAGTAACCTTCGCCCTACTATCACTTTTCACATAACGAAGACGCGAGAGGAGTTTAGCTATCTTCTGTTCTTCTGCAAGAACTGCCGCAGTCTTTTTCTTAGACTTGCGCTTGCGAGTTGATATTGTAGTCATACCGCGAACGAGGTGCATAGTCATTACTTAATAATTCCTCCTGTTTTTGGAATAACAATACTTGAAGTCATCTGTTGATATTGATTTGCCAACTGCTCAATAGTATTGATAATAAATAAAATATTATTTTTATTGAATTGAAAATTGCCTTTAGGTTCTTCCCCGGTCATACATATACCAGGTACCATTGCAATGCCTTCTTCAGTAATCTGTACCATACGAGGTTTATTTACCGTGATTGTCATATCCTCTTCTACTACAAGCTTACCTATAACTTCAGCCCCGTTAATAAATACAACGGTTACTATATCATCTTTTTTTACCACGACCATGTCCTTTTGCTGTCATATCATTTATACGTTCTTGTAAATACTGACGGACAGTCTTTTGAATGTCGCTGTATTCTCCGTCAGTAATTACTTTCATTCTTTCAAGTTCGCCTTCAAATACTCTTACGGCACTCATACGATCACTTGATAGATTTTCCATCAATGTTTATCCTTATTGAACAGTTAAAGTCGTTTCTGGAACAGGAGCAGGCATGTGTTCAGGAAGATTAGAAATTGCATCCGCAATAATACTTACATCCTTACGCTCAGCATCATTCATGGCATTGACTTTAGCATTTAGTTCTGACCATGCAGACTTCGCTTGAAGCTTAGACAACAAGTTATCTTGTTGAGCCAAACGATTTACCATAATTTTAGAAGCTTCTGAATCAGTATATTCAAGAAGAACATACGCACGATACTGTGTACCGTTTGGTACGATAGAAGTTTCTTTTACACGATAACCTGCAACATCTGCATCTGCGATAATGTTGATGGTCGCTTGCTCAAACTCATGGGTAAGTTTATTTGCAAAATCATCTGCACCAACTTTACCTTTGAATGTTTTCATTTGAGAACGAAGTTTTGAATCGATGCGGTCAGCAAGGGTTGTCTTGGCTGACAGTGTAGCAATATCAACTGCTAACTGCAAGTCAGGCGTGATAGCTGTACCAACAGCATAGACAGCATCATCTTCGGATGGAATTGATGTGTACCATTTTGGCATAATGTCAATTTGATTTTCGACTTGTTGTGCTTTATATTCGAATTCAATCTTTGACATTGTAGAATCAGGTGGGACTTGACTAGAACATGCACCTAAACTTAGTACTGCAACAACAGGCAGTAAATTCATATTTTTCATTTTATACTCCATTAAGCATTGCGACAATATTATCGCGTAGACCTGAACTGACAATCAGATCCATAATTTCAGATTTATAGTTCACAAAAACTATTCCAGATAAAACACCAAGTGAATAGTTAATCATTACAAAACTCCTATACTCACTAATGCGCTGAAGAATTTAGAAACACCTTGAGATTCTTCTTCAACACCAAACAAGAAGTCACCAACACTTTTGTTTTTAGCAGGAACTTCTTTCTCAACAATAATCACCTCAGGTGGTGGTGAATTGCTACAATCATATCTTTCAATTGCTGTAATATGTGTGCCATCTTTATACTGGACTTCTTTAGAATAGAAGCACTCTTGTGCTACTGCAGGATTGCAGGCACTAATCCCAGTCGTTATCCATAGCAACAGTATCGCGCATTTTTTCGCCATAATATTTCTCCGCATATTGAGGTGCATCTTGATAATGATTATAATTTTCATCCATTTTGGAAATCATATCATCAAACTTTTTACGCTTAGGTTTATCAACGTCATCTACATAATTACGAACACGAGTGGCACCAGCGGCAAGCCTTGCTAACATAACTTTACGTCTCTTAAGACGAGCAGAAGCCGCACGAATTGCTGTCATACGCTCTTCGTATGTAGAATTTTTAGTGATAACAATATTTTTCATTAAACAACCTCAAGGCTTTGGCTAATTGCAATCGCAACGCCAGTTTCAAACATTTTACGTCCAGCATCATCTGTCTGGAAACCATACTCGGTAGCAAAGTCCATGCTACTGCTGAAATAACATTCTTCAGCAATGCCGTGTTCTGTTACCCAGCTTGCGACATCTTCGGCAGTATCAGCCCGACGATAAATGTCACCGAAATCAGTTGCAATGTACAACTCAATACCGCCAGCAAGGGCGCTAACAAATCTGATACCATCGTCAACATTTTCGTTGCGAATTTTAATTTCAACTTCTTTAGTCATCACGCCCACTCAACCTCTTCATACATCTCATCACTTACAATTTTTACCCACTCAACAGGAACGCCGAGTTCTTTTGCAATATTTAATTGTACTATTGAATCGAGTGATTGCTGTACATCTACTTGATTATACATATAATCAACTAGAGCTTCGAAAATTTCAATGTGTTTGTCACTCATAATATAACCTCTCTTCTCATTGTCTGTAGATGGTAGCACACTTTTTGGTGTTTGTCAACCACTTTCTTTTACATTGCCATCTTTTTTGCAATGTATTTGAAGAAGTGCATTATGTCACCATTTTTGAAATCAATCTCAACCAAACGATTTTTCGTCATCTTTTTGGTATCAGGATGAAACACCTTAATTTGTTCGACCACTGCTTCCAGGGGAATCATATTCATGCCGTAGACAGGTCCGTTAACTTCGAACATATATTCTAAGTCCAAACCTTTTTCTTCGATCAGCGTGTCAATCCATTTATCAAAAGTCATAATTTCTCTCTTTCTCAATTTTCATCATACATATAGTATAGCAGGAAAATTGGAAATGTCAAGCATTATTTTCAATTAAAATGAATTATTTTACGATTTATAGATGTTTAATAGGTGAGTTTCAAACTCTTCTACTTTATCAATCCTGTTTGGCCAAAGAATATAATCTTTCTCTGGGTTCTTTTTAAGATTGTTTAGAAGAGGAATGATTGCGTTGTATAGTTTGTCAAGCTTTTCTTGATTAGTGTTAGCTTGTACTTCTACATCGCCTTTTGCTTTTTGTGCATCCTGTACAGCCTGTAGTTCATATTCGTCTACTGCGGTGAAACCAAAATCAAAATCATCAGACATGACCATTTCTCCTTGCGTTCATATATTGTACGAAGGCAAGCCAAGCTATAATAGCCCAAAAAGTACTGTACAGCAACCCCTGGCTAATTGTGTAAGCAAAGGTGCTTATTATCAAATAATCATACCACTTCAGCATTCACTTCTCCGTAAGAATCTAGCCTGAGCTAACCGTGGCTCAGGACGCACTTATTACGGAGTGACCCGTAGTCAAATTTAGCAGAGCCAGTGTATAAATGCTGGGTGCATTACTATTTATATTGGTGATTCCTGCAGGATTCGAACCTGCGACCCACAGCTTAGAAGGCTGTTGCTCTATCCAGCTGAGCTAAGGAACCTACTGTTGCACACCTACTTCGAATACCCAAGTTACGCTATTGGCTGTACCGGTATTATTGATTTCAGTGACATAATCGGTAACTACTACTTGTTCGACTTGTTCGGTTGCTACTGGCGGACTATGAATTGCGTCATCATTATAATGATCTACTGCCATAGTTGCGCTTGCCGCGGCTAATGCTAAAATAATAAAGTCCATATTATACTCCGTGTTAAAAATTAGAGCCGCCTCAATTGAGTTTGACTTTTGCTAAGCGGAAAGGAAACGCTATCTGCTTGGTGTCGGCAACCAATTGCATTTAGGGACGCTCTACTGAAAGAGAGAGGAGAACAGGAGCATCCCTAAATTACTTTTACCATACCCACTCAATCTCAACACCGAATTCTGGTTCTTTTTCATCTTGTTGAGTGGTATGGTTGAATCCACTATTATAGTAAGTTTGCATATTGATAATCTTTTTACCAGAGTTGGTGTACTCTTCTCTTAATTCTGCAAACTTATCTGTTAAACTTACACCGTCACCATTGTATTCATCATATGAATGAGTGGTGAAATAAGAACCAAACGCTTCTGTGGTTCTTACCGTCATGCTACCTCACGATTACAATTGAATTCGGCATAAGCTACATCCAAATCTTGCATTGTGGTACAAAGGCTTAGCAAATATCGAGCATTGCCCTTTGATGTTAAGCCAGCAATATAGTCAAACAGACCATAGTACTCCATCTGGTACTCGTACTGCTCGACAGTAGTAATACCCTGATCTGCCCAATGTGCTGGATCACTGACAGTCATGCCGTAGTAAGAACCAGGGTTCTCATCCATCCACTTCTGACCTTCAGCATTCTTAGCTTCGATGTGGGACTGCAGTAGCATTTGTTCATTTGTAAACATAATTATTTTCCTCTCTTCTCATGTTCTACAATAAGCTCTTGAATCGCATTAGCTTGAGCAAGTGCAAGGTTATGAGCAAAAGCATATGGTCCTTTCGCATCTAATCTAATATCTTCTTTAACCGTATGGGCTAAATTCCGAGCGGCGACAAGTAACTCACCGTATTTAAATGGATACGTATCTTTCATAATTAAACCTTTGCTGTCCAATACTCATTCCAGCATTCAGTAGCAACCTCTGTGATAATTTTACCACTGATATAATCAGCTAGTTTTTCGTCTAGCAGAGACACAAGTTCACCAAGATGATCACAACCGCTAATCATATCAGTAGTAATAGCATCTTCAACATCTTGCTCCATAGCCATTACACGAAGTGGTTTATCAAACGAATTTTTCATAATTTTCTCTCTTTCTCTATTTTCTATATATACTATAGCACAGATTTGCTACAATGTCAAGCATTATTTTACTTTATTTCCAATATAAAGTACCATCTTTAATCTTTTTCAATGTTTCGTGAAGCGTTACTTCTGTGTCATCGAAGTAAATTCCAATTCCATCAGCATGGTCATCACCGTAGAAGTTACCAAGAATATCTTTTGTTGTAGCCTCAGTGATAGCGCCTTTCATGCCTTCATCGTTTTCCCATTGAATGTCAATACTAATGTTGTCTTGAGCGATGATAACACCTTCACCCATAGGATTGTATCCACCCCAGTTCCCGATAACTCTTTTACCAACTAAATTTTCCATCAAGACTTCCTCTCTTTCTCTATTGTCTATACAGTATAGCAGGAATATCCAGAAAGTCAAGTAAAAAATGCATTTAATTTAAACTTTTTTTAGCCTCAATTAGTTCAGCGATTCGCTTGTATGCGTTTTGCAATTGTTCTTGTAACTCATAAACATTTTTTTCTAGAATTTCAATCCGACCATCTTTATTCATAAGTTCTCTCCGATATGTTTCGTTTTCTGATTCTTCCATTTGATTAGTAATTCCTCTTGTAGTTTATAAGCTTCTACTTCCCAGGGCAATTTCAAGTATTCATCTCTTGTTTTATAAAAATTTATTTCAGAAAAAAGTTCTTTTCTGATATATTGTTTCACATGGACCATTTCATGAAAAATTGTGGTAATAAAATCATCACTAACGCCTAACTTCTTATCCACTTCTATCTGAAATACTCTATTATCTGTATCTAGGCATGTGCCTTCATAGACTGTTAGCTTTTTAATTATAAAGTTAATTTCACAGTTCACGATTCTAGGCATCAACTCCAACCAAGCAAAAGATGCACAATCTAGGGTAAGCTTTCTTTGACGTTTACTTCCTCCCTCTATAAAAATCACACTACATTACGCCATCAGCTGGTGGTTTCCACCCTACAGATTCGTCCTTTTCTGGCTTACTTTCTATTCTGCCATACGTCTCAATATGAACATTGTCAGGTACTTTAAACTTAAGATTATTATGCTTATGGTGAATGATAAAATCAACAGGATGTTCACCACCCTTTTCACTGAAATCTTTGAACATGTTGTTCCAAAGAGGGCGCCAGTTTGTTGTCAGTCTATTATTGTTCATACCACCACGATCAGAACTAATAAAAAGATCTGTGTAACTTCTTAAATTAAAATCAAATATGGAATCAAAGCCATACATATGAATACGTTCCGCTTTGAGATGTAGAGCCGCAAAGTAAACTGCCATATGACCACAATTCAAATCAGTGAAGTTTGCGGCATACTTTGGAAGCTTGGTGAAGAACATTTTAATCTGGTGAGATCTTTTCATATGAAAATTGGAATTCTTTTCCATATACACTTTAGGCCTTGCACCGAGAATCCATTCACCTGGTACATCAACATCGCCCTTATGAATAGTATGCATCATTTTGAAATCTACGATGCAAGATGCATAGCAATTTTCAATAGGGAAAGGTGCTTTATTACAAGCAAGCTTCAACCCTTTTCTTGGCGCTTCATTATAAAATACCGCTGAATCACCGTTTCCAATCACATGTACGGTTTTAGGCATTACTGATTACCTCTTGAATTTTCATAAGACCTCTAATTCTATCATTGCCTTTTTGACCAGTCCAATGCATGATTTTCTTATCTTTACTATCTTCACCATCATTTTCAATCTGAAGTCTTAACCAATTATAAATGTTTGGTAACTCTTTTATGTATGTCATTTTTGTAATAGGATTTAATATACTATGTAAAACTTCTTGGTCACCAACCACTGGATTATTCTTACATTCTTTAGCCCACTGTGTAAGAATTTCTGGTTTACCCTCAAAGCCGACTACACCAGAATTGTGCCATTCTTCTTTTCGTCTAAGAAGCCATGGTCTATCAACTGCCATCGATAGCTTGTTTTTTTCTATATGATTAAAAATGCCCTCGATGTTGCCTAACACTTGACAATCGGTATCTAACCATACACCCTTCTTCGCAGGAACATTAGACATTGCAATTGGTTTATAGAACCAAGCTTTAGAATTTTCGCTTTCTTCTTTTTGCATATGCATAATGCAATAAACATATGGATGATTGTCAACAAATTTTAGCATAGATTCGCTCATTCCGAAATCTGCAACGCAAAGCGAAATAGTATTATATTTTGAGTAATTCTCAATAAACCATGGTAACTGCCATTCAGTGTTTGTGTCGCATCCAGTTATAACGAGTTTTTCTTTAATTTTAGGCATCAATTATCTCATACTTATCATTGTTGTTATGCTTTGCACTACAACCTGTTTCATTCTGAATTGTTGTAAAGCTATCGGCAGCCATACATACCCATGGATAATATTCTTGAAGCCAAGGGAAATTGTGTGTGCCTAAGTATATATCAGTAGGTTGAGCAGACTTAGAAGCTTCGTCAATAAGAATCTTTGCGCCTTCTGGTTTTACCATATAGCCATGAGCACCAACAAAGTATCGCTTCTGGATTAATCCATCAACACCCAAATTCATAGGAGTATTAAAACTACCATAAGATGGTTTAGAGAATGTCATAACTTTATCAAACTCAACATCAACTGGAACTTTACCTGTAACGATAGCATCATGTTCAAATATGGCTATTGTTTCATTTAAATCACGAGAGCGTTCCCATAAAGAATAGTGAGAGATGAAAGCGGACATGCAATTAAGAGGACGAGAATACTTCTCTCTGAACCCTCTAGGGTCAATACTACGTTCTTCTAGAAAGTTAATTGGACCATCATTTGGAGTAAATGCACCAAACATCTCTATAGTTAATCCATTCTTAGCACCAGATTCGATACATTTCTTTGCAGACTTGACCGATTTTGGATTATCGATAATTGTAATTACATATGCTTTCATTTAGTTCACCGTAGTTGAGGGCAAGCCTTGTACCCTTGTAAAATATGTCCTAGTAACCCCTAAACGAGGAATAAGTTGTTTACACATAATAGCATCATTTGGCCATAAACCATATTCTTTTACTGCTTCAATTAAGTTCTTAGCTCCAGCTTGTTTAATTATGTATGCTGAATTTCCAGCAAGACCTTGCGGAATATTAAACTCATCGATAGTTGGAACAGGTTGAATCCATGCAGAATTTTCTTGAATGAGGTCATGATACTTATGTGCTTTTCGTGTAGCTGCCGCTGGACTATTAATGCCAACAATATCATAGTTTGATTTTAATATTGATTTGAAATCTAATTTATGTAGAAAAAAAGAATCATGTTCTAAGATAAGTAGTGGAGTATCTTCTTTGAGACATTTGTTCCATAGTAACCAATGGCTCAATGCACATGCAATACGAGTTTCTGGGTTACTTGTTGCATATGCAGACTTTACCAGACCTGACTTAATATCAGTCTGAGAACCAGACCACGGATAATTCCATTTCAATCCATTACCCAACGTTATAGCTTTTACCATACCGGGCATAATAGCATCAAACTTATTAATGTTAAAAGAATTATTTACTTTCCTAGAAGATGCTTCTAAGTTCTTAACGCCCTTTAACGAAACTTCGTTATTAGCCATCGTAATTACATATGCTTCCATAATATTAATTTTTCTTCAATACTGTGTAACCAACATTCTTTTCACCGCGTTCAATAATTTTCCAGTCAGGATTTGTTTTGCAAAACTCGGCAAGGCACCTATAAAGTGAATCTAGAGGATTATCTTGTGCGATTGTTGTGTCATGAGCAACGATATATTTTGTAACAGTAGGTCCATGTAACATTAATTCTTGTTCCATATGAGATCTTTTATGTAAAGAATCAATTACCAGCATGTCCACAGCTTTGTGTGATAGTGAGGCAAGCGAAGTAGAGTCGGCTTCTTTCACTACAAGTTCGATGTTATTTTCTTTTGCATATGGTTCAGCAAGAGACTTTAGTTTCCAACGATACTTTTCATGATTGATATCAATCAATTCCATATAAGATGGAATCTTATCACCTGTCATTGCGGCAGCCGCGCTTGCGCCCTGATGTGTTCCAATTTCTTTATATGAATCACAATTCAATAGATAGAATCTGATTGCATCGTGCATAGCACAATAGTCTTCGCCATGAAATTCTTCTTGCTGTTTACGAATGTCATCATAGAATTCTTGTACAGTTGTTACATGATTAATATCAGCAGTTAACATTTTATATTCCTTCGTGATTTAATGCATCGTAGCACATTTCTTCAAGTGTTTTAGTTTGCTTGAAATACTTTGAAGAATATGGTACGGTTGATATAGCAATGTCACCTTCTCGCCTGGGGCCTTCTACAACTTCAAACTGAGTATTAGAAACACTTCTCATAGTATCTATCACTTCTTTAACAGAGTTTCCTGATGGTACACCGAGACAATCTATTGCTTCAGTAGGCTCATTATTCGTAATTTTAATAAGAGATTCTACAATGTCTGTTACGTGGGTATAGTTACGAATTGTCGTACCATCTCTTGTAGCATAATCTGTTCCATAAACATATAGCTTATCAAACATACCATTTGCAACTGCGGCAGCTTTACGAATAAGATGGCTGTACTCATCATCAAATTTAAAGAAACCATTATTGCCGCTTACATTATAGAACCTTACAATGCTATGCTTTTCTTTAAACTGTTGAGTGATAAGCTCACCACCATACTTTGTGTTAGCGTATGGAGAGGAGATAGGGTCAAATGCAGAGCCAGTAGAACAATAGATGAAGTGATCACAATTTGCATATTCAATGACATTTTTTGTACCGACCACATTTGTTTCATAGTATAGCCATGGGTCATTAACAGACTTAGGAACGCTGTTGGCAGCGCCAAGGTGTACTACTTTATCAAAATCACGATGAGAGGGTACAGCACCACCTGAGGCTGAAGAATGTGTCATTCTGTTTCTAAAGTCCCATGGAATTACTTTTGAACAGAATTTTGTAATATCATTCTGATCCATGTTAAAGTCTGTAGCAGTAACATCATGACCATGTTCTGCCGCAAGTTCTACGAAATGAGAGCCAATATATCCAGTTGCTCCAGTAACT
>Ga0181409_1000547_pt1 | contig 14777 bp, 15 predicted proteins | sample 32SPOviralmetaG_FD_130138 | JGI IMG/M metagenome (GOLD analysis project Ga0181409, IMG submission 130138) | Marine viral communities from the oligotrophic San Pedro Time Series (SPOT) site, San Pedro Channel, CA, USA - 32 SPOT_SRF_2012-05-30 | ecosystem: Environmental > Aquatic > Marine > Strait... | reverse complement strand
GGCGGAATGGATGTGGGAACAACGGGTAGTGGTTATTTAAGGTTGCTGACCAACAATGTAGAACGCATGCGAATTGAAAGTTCAGGAAATGTAGCCATTGGCACAAGCGGAGTGTCAGCAAAGCTACATATTGCAGGGAGTCCGCAGGCAACTAACGGCGCACTTGTGTTTTTACGTAATGGAGATGCTACTGCAAGTAATACGACCTTTGGCGGTGTTCACTTTTCCTCAAGCCCAGGTACAGACTATTCAATTGGCAAAGCCAATGTCAACGCTGTCACCACTCTCAGTTTCCGAAATGGCAACACTGGCGCTTCTTTGATGGATCTAGACTCTTCTGGTAAATTACTGGTGGGAACTACTTCAGGCAGTGGATCTTCTGCGCCCGACAACTCAAGTTCTGCTAGTGATGCTGGTGTTCGTATTAGTGGTGATGGCTATATTGGAATTGGAAACAACACCAATCAATCTCTGTACTTAAACATTATTGGGGCTGACGGAGCAATTGCTGATTTTCGGAAAAATGGTACAACGGTAGGTTATATTTCAACAATTGGTGGCGATTTCGTTGTTGGCTCTACAAGCGGCTCTGATGCAGCACTTCGGATGGATGGAACAAATAATCAGATCTACCCCTCAAATGCCACAGGTAGCTCAAGAGATAATGCCATCTCCCTTGGAGCAAGCAACGTGCGCTTCAAAAACCTATACTTATCAGGAGGTATAAACTTTGGTGATGCAAGTGGCGGTACTTCATACTCTGCGGGAAATGCGGCTAATTTGCTCGATGACTATGAAGAAGGAAGTTGGACACCAACTATAGCTCACAATGATGGAAGTGGATCAATCCCGTTAACGGTATCAGAAGCATCCTATACAAAAGTTGGGGGCTTGGTCTATGTGCGAGGATATCTAACGCTTGTAAATCCTAACGGTAATGCAGGAACGTCAAGCCCTTACTACGGGATACGCAACTTTCCGTTTGATCCAACAAATTATGGTAGTTGGAATCTTGTCTATACCAGCGGCAACAATGCGTCATATGGAGGATACTCAAGTTCCGCTAGTTTTTATTTTCTTCTACCAAATAGTACCTCGCCACACGGTACAGGGCATGTGAGCGGTACTGCATTTAATGCATATGGCAGCAATCTGACGATGATGTTTGATGCGGTCTACAGGACTAACGCCTAATACAGGCTAAATATTTAACTTATGCTCATTGGATAATGGGCACGGACAGGATAAAAAAATGGCATTAGAGAAAATAACAAAAGAAGACAAAATCGAAGTGGTGGATGCAGGAGATTGGAAGGTAGTGCAAGTACGCACCGCAACAATTATTAGCGAAGACGGTAAAGAACTGAATCGTTCATTTCACCGCCACATTATCACACCGGTGGATGATTGGTCATCGGCCAGTGCAGAAGTAAAAGCAATCTGTGATGTAATGCACACAGACTCAGCAAAAGCAGCATATGCAGAGCATTTAGCAGCAGATGTACGATCGGAGTAAATAATGGCAAAATCAAGAGGTAGAAAATTTGCAGAATTAGTAGCACCAGCAAATGGTGTATTTGATGCTGCAAGTATACCAACAATTGCACTCTCAAAACTAGCAAGCTCTACATTTAGTGTAAATAGTGAGAGTGCTTCCCTGGGCGGGAATGTTGTAATTGACAGTAATGATGTTACAGAACATACAAATGCTCTGTACTTTACTAATGCTCGTGCAGATGCTCGGGCAGACACTAGAATAACGGCTGCAGCTCTGCTACCTCTTGCTGGCGGTACAATGACAGGGAATCTAACGCTTGGCGATAATGTAAACGCATATTTCGGAGCAAGCACAGATTTACGAATTTATCATGATGGCACAAACAGCCATATTATTAATTCCACTGGTGAGCTAAGAATTACAGGCTCAAATATTGCAGTTAAATCTGATAGCAATAAGCTATACTTGGGTGCTGGAGATGACTTACAGATTTACCATGATGGTTCTAATAGTTATATTAAAGACACTGGAACTGGTGACTTATTCGTACAAGGTTCTTCTAATATATATTTTAGAAAAGGAGATGGTGGCGAAGTATTTGCACAATTTACAGATGATGGTGCTTGTAAACTAAGATTTGATAACTCAACCAAACTAGCCACCACAGCCACAGGTATTCAAACAACTGGAACAATTAGTGTAAACGGTGCTTATACTCTTCCAACTTCTGACGGTTCTGCAAATCAAGTGCTACAGACAGATGGTAGCGGCACGCTTAGTTTTGCTAACGCAGGTAGTGGATCTTCTGTTTTCTCCACTTCTGGATCGAATGCTTACTATACCTCTGGTAGTGTCGGTATCGGAACAAACTCTCCAAACGCACCTTTAGAAGTAAGCGGTGGAACAGCTATGACAGGAGGTTGGGGACGAACTATGCTTCTACGCCACAATTTCCCTGTACTAGTTTTCCAGAGTGAATATAGTACAGATGCTCATGCAGGTATCGGATACGACAACTCAACTGGTATGAAATTCTGGGTTAACTCAGCTAATATTGATCTCACGGGGAATAGTCAGACACCTGCTTTAACTATACTAGACAATAAGAATGTTGGAATTGGAATGCAGTCTCCCAGCGTAAAACTTGATGTTAACGGCGCGGGTAAATTTGCAGGTAATCTAACTTCTACGGTTGCCACTAACACCGGAATTTTAGGGGTTGCCTATGGTACAGATTATTTTGGACTAAAAACTTCATCTCAAACTTTAAGTTCCGAGTATATGATTATTTCGGCAAATGCAGGAACCTTTGTAAGTGCTACTTCTAATAATTCTGTTTATATACGATATGGCGGAAATGATAGCACGAACCAATTAGTGATAGGAAGCGGAGCTACCGAACTAAAATGGAGAGCTAATACTGTTTGGACTGCTGAAAATGACGGTTCAGGTTCTGGCTTAGATGCTGATTTACTTGACGGTAATCATGGCTCCTATTATGGAGTCTTGGATCATATTCGTTCATTAGGAACTACGGCTTTTACTGGTACTGCAACAACTGCTGGATTAATTACCGAAATGGAGAGTGATGGCGCATTTGATTCCTATAGCTCTGTATTTAAAACCTCCTGGTCTTATGCAGGCAATTTCGATCTGTCGGATGCGGGACGATTTACAGAAACTGCGGGTTCGTCTTGGATAACATGGACAGATAACTCAAGCGATTCTACTAGAGGAAATATTACAGCTTTAGTAATTGCACCCAATACTGGTGGTTCTGCAGGAAAAATGTTTGCATACAATGACCAGGGTAGTGGCTATTCTCCTGGTTGGCGTGAAATTTGGACGAGTACTTCCGATGGTGCTGGTTCTGGCTTAGACGCTGATTTGCTCGATGGTTTAAATGCAAAAGGTGTAGGAAGCGCTACAGGTGCAAGTCAAGTTCTTACTTCAAATACAAATAGTTATTTTGTTCACCAGAATTGGATAGATGTAGGTACTGCGGGTATATATTCAGGTACAAATGGCGCACATTTTTATCCTAATACAGGGACATCTTACGCGACATGGCGATCAGCGGGCGCTAGAGGAGGCTATGACGGGATAATGTTTGATAGTGGTGGCGATTCTGCAATTATGTATGACAGTTCAGGCAACGGTGGTTTGTATCGCGAAGCTAATGGCCGTTGGCATATTTATCACAATGTTGCTAACAATTGTCTTGGCGTTTGTAGTTCTGGTACATCAAGCAGCTATGGACTGTATGAGCAAGGCGGTGGAATATACTCATCTAGCAATATTGTTGCTTATTCTGACCGTAGAATAAAAGAAAATATTGTACCTATTGATAATGCCCTTGAAAAAGTAAATAAACTTGCTGGCGTTTATTACAATAAAATTAATGATGAAACAAAAACTAAAGAAATGGGATTTATTGCTCAAGATGTAAATGAAGTAGCTCCCGAGCTAGTTACCTATGCAGAAGACATAGATCAGTATGGAGTAAAGTATGGAAACACTACAGCACTTCTTGTAGAAGCAGTAAAGGAATTGACACAACAAGTTAAAGATTTAAAACAAGAACTAGAGGAGTTAAAAAATGGCTAATATGAGAACGGCAACATTTTATGATGGGCCTTCAACGCCTACAGATGATGATGTAGATAGACTTATCATTGATTATGATGATAATACACAGAAAGAATTTCGTGCAGACACTGACATGTCCGCGGAAAGTACAAAAGTAAAAGCAATACATTCTGCTTGCTTTAGCTAGAGGAGTATAAAATGACACTACAAACATCGGGTACAATCAGCCTAACCGATATAGCAGGAGAGTTTGGGGGCTCTGTCCCCCATGGCTTAAATGAATATTATAAAGGAGGAGGTAGTGTTCCTAGTACCGTAGGTAATGCAGCAGGCTCCTATACTTCATATGTAACAGGCAGTTCAGGTTACTGGGTGGTAGAGTATGGATCAATAGGAATAATCTCCTGGGCGGGCTCAAATGTTACTACAAGTGCCGGTAGTGGGTTCACGCACTCCACAGGAGGATATGACTACCAGAGATCGGGCAATTACTACGCGTCTGCCAATCCGTCGAAGTATGGGGGGCCACAAACTTTTTACTATTCTGTTCGTAGACGTACATCCTCATCCACCACCACCGTAAATACAAATATTCCTACAAGTGGTCAGATTAGTTTTGGTAACTTCTATGGAGGAAGAGCTTCGTGATTACAATAGCTGAGTGCACAGAACTGCCTTCTAGCTTTGATAGTCTTTTTGAGCAGTCTTTACCTTTTTTAGAAGCAGGAACTTTTGATTGGAGATACTTAACTTTAGATAATTTTTCCGATAATAACTTAAAAAAGGAAAAGATAAGAGAAAAGTATCAAGAACATATTGAAGCATCCAACTGTAAAGTTATATACTGGAAAAAAGATGAACACCCTATTTTTATTGTAGCAGGTTGTTTTTTACAAGATCCGACGTATATTATGTTTAATTATGCTCTGTATGGAGCGGATAAAGAAGGAAGCAAATCTTGGCTACATGACTCCGATTATATTAATGCAACAAAAAATTTCTTTAAAGATACTTTAGGGCTTTCAGGATATAGAATTACTTGTAATAAAGATAGCAGTCTATATAATCATCATATGAATCGAAAAAATCCTTATAATTGTACTGTTTCTCTTGAAGCAACACTTAGTCCTCCTTCAGCTTCAGATAAAACAATAGCTATAATTAAACATACTTATACTTAACAATAAAAAAGGGGCTTTCGCCCCTTTCTTTTTACTGCACCACCTCCCCTTCAACTTCTTCTGTGGGATTTTCGTCTGCTTCGATTTGATTACGAAGAAGGTCTTTAAACCCCTCTGTGGCTACTGTAATTTGATCAAGTTTGGCTTTTGTTTGCCCCTCTTGAGTTTGTAAGTCTTGTAGCTGTGCTACAATATATCTAGCTTGGTCTGACATATCTTCGATAATATAATTTTTATCCTCGAAGTTCAGAGTAGGCTTATCTGCGACTTCCGTCATTTTTAAGGACTCCTATTTAAAGATATCTTGCCAGTTACCCGTAGTACTTGCTCGAGCGTACTCGGTGGCACGGTTTTCAAAGAAATTAGTGTGTTCAACACCATTCAACATATAATCTAGCCAAGGAAGAGGGTTATCTTCACTTGAAAAGATTTTCTTTAATCCAAGACCCAATAGTCTTCGATCTGCAATATAACGAATATAGCTCTTTACTTCTTCCGGCGTAAGGTCCGGAACTTCCGCTCCCTCAAAGCAAAGATCAATAAACGCATCTTCAAGTTCTACTGTACGCTCTGCCGCACAATAGATTTCATACTTTAGATCATCTGTCCATAGTTCTGGATTTTCTTTAATGTAAGTACGAAATAGTTGTGACATTCCTTCAACATGAAGAGTCTCGTCGCGAATAGACCAGGTCACTATTTGTCCCATACCTTTCATTAGATTATGGCGAGGAAAGTTCAGTAGAATAGCAAAACTACTAAACAGCTGAACTCCCTCTGTGAATCCAGAATAGATAGCCATGGTTTTTGCAATATCCATAGGCGTATCCATCCCAAAATCGTGTAGATACTCATGCTTGTCAAGCATAGCCTTGTGCTCAAAAAACTTTTGATATTCGTCATCTCCAAATCCAAGTGTTTCGAGCAATAAAGAGTATGCTTCCTGGTGTACTGCTTCCATAGCAGCAAACGCAGATAGCATCATTCTTACTTCTGGCTGCTTGAATGTTGGTAGATAATGCTTTGCATATCCACAACACACATCAACATCTGCTTGAGTGAAAAATCGAAAAAGGCTTGATAGCAGCTTTTTCTGTCCTTCAGTCATTTTCTCCCGATAGTCTTTTAAATCATCTGCAAGCGGCACTTCGTCAGGAAGCCAGTGCATGTGCTGCTGACTTTTATAGTGCTCGAATGCCCACGGATAATTAAAAGGTTTGTAGTATTCTCTTTCCTGCAATAAATTCATTTTTTTACCAATTGTGAACTACGTTCGCCATGATGAAGAAACAGGTCATAAAGTTGACTAGCACAATCAAAGTTCGTAGTATTGCTACAGTATTGTCATGCTCGGCTGTTTTTTCATCGCTAAAACTTCCTATTGTGTATTTCCAGACTGTCCAGATTTTACCCCTCACAGGCTAGACATCCCTCCTCATCTATACTTTCAAAGATTCTTGCGCGTAAAACTTCATCTGATATTGTTTCTGCTCTCTTATACGCTTCGCTTCGTAAGTAATACAAGGTTTTGACTCCTCTTTTCCAGGCCATCATATGTGTGGCGTGAAGTTCCTGTTTTGATACGTTTGCAGGAAAAAAGACATTAAGTGATTGACTTTGACAAATATATTCTTGTCTATCTCCTGCCATCTCAATCACCCATCTTTGGTCGATTTCCACCGCCGTTTTAAAAACGTCTTTCGTCCAATCATCCAAGAAATCCAAGTGTTGTACAGATCCGTTATTCGTAACAATACTTTTCCAGTTATCGTCGGTGTCTTGGTCGAGATCTTGGAGGATATGTTCAAGATACTCGTTTTTAAGTAAACTGCTCCCCGTTTTAGTTTTTTGAGTAAAAGCGTTAGCCCTATAAGGCTCAATTGAAGGAGAAGTATTACCACAGATAATACTGCTACTGGCGTTAGGAGCAATAGCAAGAAGGTGAGCGTTCCGAATACCGTAACCCTCTCCATCAGGACATTCGCCTCGTTCTTCAGCCAACTGTCTTGTTGCACGTTCTGCCTCCGATTTTATACGAGAAAACATTTGCATGTTTTTCGACTTTGCCATAGCACTCTCAAATGGAATACTGTGGCGTTGTAAGTGTGCATGAAATCCCATTGCACCTAAACCAATGCTTCTTTCTCTCATTGCACTATATTTAGCACGAGATAGCTGATCTGGAGCATACTCGATAAAGTACTGAAGCACATTATCAAGCATACGAACAAGATCAGGAATAAATTGGTCATTATCCTTCCACTCATCGTATTCTTCTAAATTTACACTAGAGAGACAGCATACCGCTGTGCGGTCTTTGTCTGTAGCAAGTGTAATTTCAGAACACAGATTAGACTGATTAACTTTTAGGCCTAAGCTTTGTTGAAACTCTGGCAATCCTTCATCTACAGTATCACCAAACATGATGTAAGGTTCTCCTGTTTCGACGCGATTCTGAATAAGTTTTACCCAGAGTGTTTTTGCTGATACTGTCTTTACTACCACACCGCTATGAGGGTCAATAAGATCCCAGCTATCATCAAATCCAGCGGTCCTGGTGGCTCGCTCGATACACTCCATAAAATCATCTCCAATAACCACACCATGATGAAGATTAGTAGACTTGCGGTTAATATCCCCACCAGTAGGCTTTCGAACATCTAAAAACTCCTCAATCTCAGGATGTGAAATATCAAGATAAGCTGCATAGCTTCCACGACGCGTTACTCCCTGAGAGAAAGCAAGCATCTCTGCGTCCACAACTTTCATAAAAGGAATTACACCAGTGCTTTCGGAGCCATTGCTCGTTTTCGAGCCTACACTCCGAACCCCGCTCCAGCATCCTCCTACTCCTCCACCTACGGACGAGAGAAAAGCATTCTCTGTATAGTGGTCTGTAATTCCTTCTCTGCTGTCATCTACATAATTCAAAAAACAACTTATAGGTAAGCCTCTTGCACTTCCACCGTTTGAAAGTACAGGCGTAGAAAACATAAACCACAGCTTACTAGCATAGTCATAGAGTCTTTGTGCATGCGCATCATTATCAGAAAAAGACCTAGCTGCTCTGGCAAACGCTTCCTGGGGAGATTTTTCATCCCCGATTAAGTATCTGTCTTCCAGTGTTTTAATACTGAACTCAGATAGGTATTTATCCCTATTATAATTAATTTGCATTCATTATCCCCTCTATCACCGATACATTTTCTACTCCTATAGCATCGTCACAATAAGTGATTAAATCCATAAGTTCGTAATTTTGTATTATCTGTTCATAATTTTCATTCAATGACTGAATATATTTGTACTTACTATCGAGAGGGCACGCATCATAGATATTTAGTGCATCTCCGTACTGCTTTATAAGTCCTACAGCTCTCTTTGGACCAATCCCAGGTATTCCTGGAACATTATCTCCTTTATCCCCTGTTAGGCACTTAAGTGATATGTACTCTTCTGGTGTAACATCATAGTGCTCTTTCCAGTTTTCTAGTGTTACTTCTTTTCTTGTAACATAAGAAAATCTACTTACATTATCCTGAATAAGAAGATCCCAGTCTCTATCACTAGATATTAACCAAATATACTCTAAGTCATACTTATCTTTTTCTTTTACTAGGTGAGCGGCAATATCATCTGCTTCTACTCCCCTAAATCGTAGCAGTGTATAATCTTCTTGTAGAAGATTAAGAGTTGCTTCATACTCTTCTATAAACTCTTCGAACTCTGCTTTTTCTGCTTCCGTTTGGTCAGCAAACTTATCTTTTCGATTTTGTTTATACTCTGGATTTATCTCTTTTCTATACTTAGAAGAGCCTAAATCTGCTGTAATTATTACATTCTTACAGTCATAAGATTTTGCAAGAGATTGAACAGTTCTTTGGTACTCATACCTAAAGTCTGAACGTCCCTGGTGCTTCCATCTAAATGCCAAATTCAAGGCATCTACTATAAGCGTACAATTGATATTGCTATCAACTATTTTATCTGTAAAGTTAAATGCCATCTAAAAATTCCACCTTTTCTTTGTTTAGCCATTCTTCGGCTAGTAATACAAAACAACCTAAAAAATTAATGTACATGTAGTGATCTGTACTTTCAGGCAGCTCTGCAGTACAAACAAAAACAGGAGATCGATTATACTTAAAAAATAGTAAAGGCTCTTGGTTACCACCCTCAGCTTGTATTTCTATCTTTTTCCACCAGTTTATCAGATTATTTGTTTTTGGAGCAGTAAACATTTTATCTGTCAAAGGAGAGTTTTCATAGTTTTTTACTTCTATACAAAACCTATTCTTTGCATGAGGTACGTATAAATCTCCTTTTAAGTACTCAAGTGCCCCAGAGCTAGGAACTCTTTCAAACTGGTGTCCAGTATGTTCTCGTAACATATCCCTTACGAGATATTCCCCTCTCGCCCCTTTTGCTCTTGAATCTACCACTATTTCTCCAGTATCTCAACCATCGTACGGGCTAAGTCTTCAAACCAATAATTTGATCTATTTTTTGTTGTTTCTGCCGCAGTACCTATCCGTATACCACTTGTCTCAATAAAGTTGCGAGGATCATTTGGAACACTATTTTTATTCACAGTAATTCCATTTTCTTCCAGCCTATCAGCAGCCTCTCTTCCGCTAAGTTTCTTATCACTTAGATCAAGAAGCAGTAAATGACTATCTGTGCCTCCTGTAATTACATTGTAGCCTGCTTCCATAAATACTTTTGACATTGTACGAGCATTCTTAATTACGCCAAGGATATAGTGTGCAAAAGAAGGATCCAAAGCCTCTGTATAGCACTGTGCTTTTGCAGCAATCATATTCATAAGAGGCCCGCCCTGTGTTCCAGGAAAGATAGCACTATTTATTCTTTTTGTATAACTCGGATTATTCCAAAGAATCATGCCACCTCGTGGTCCTCGCAATGTTTTATGAGTAGTACTTGTAACTACATCAGCGTATGGAAGAGGGCTTGGATACATTCTAGTTGCCACTAGACCACTATAATGCGCCATATCACATAGTAAATATGCGCCAACCTTTTTTGCAATATCACTGAATCTGCTCCAATCTATATGACGAGAGTATGCACTTGCACCCGCTACAATCATATCTACATTATGCTCTACAGCAAGACGCTCTACTTGATCAAAGTCTATATAGCCATCTTCCTTTACACCATATGAATATGCTTCATAAATCTTACCGCTTAGCGTAGGTTTTGCACCATGGCTCAAGTGTCCACCACTTGCAAGATCCATCCCAAGAATTTTATCTCCTGGCTTTAGAAATGCTTGGTAGACTGCTGTATTTGCATTGACCCCGCTATGAGGTTGTACATTAGAGTATCTACAGTCGTATAGTTTTTGGACTAACTGTTGTGCGTATATTTCTACAGAATCCATATACTCGCAGCCATTATAGTAACGAGCACCTGGATAGCCTTCTGCATATTTATTTGTGAATACACTACCACAAAGCTCCCGTACAGCTTCACTTGCAAAATTTTCGCTTGCAATAAGTTCTATCTGATTGCTTTGTCTAGCTTCTTCATTAAAAAGTATTAACTGTAATTTTTCATCTACCATTCTAGTTTACTTACGTTTCCTTCTTTAACAACCTCTATTTTTTCAAGTAAAGGGTGTGTCCAACCATGAGATACTACATAGGTATTTAAATCCTCTTGCAGTAATACTTCTACCATTTTCTCTCTACCACTATCATCAAGAACATTTATGACTTCATCTAAGAAAAGTATATTTATTCTAGATTTTGATATACTACTCATAAGTTTACGAATAGCAATCAAAGTAGCTGTATTTACTCTTGCTAGCTCTCCTGAAGAAAGTGCTAGAATGTCTACAATATTTTCATTATCGGTGATTTGTACATTTAGCTTATCATTTGATACAATAAACTCTAATGTAAATCTACCATCAGAAAGCTCTGCAAGATAACTATTTGCTAGTTCTTCTAGTTCCTTCACTAGATTTTCTATTTTATAAGCAAGTAGTCCATTTGTACTAAAAGCTTTCTTTAAAATCTCTAAACTAGAATCTAAGTCTTTTTGTTGATTTAGCACTTCTTGAGCATCAGTTAGTTTTTTAAGAAAACCATCTGTCTGTGCTTGAATTATCTCAATACGAGTATTTCGTTTTGTTATATTTTCATTTTGTGAAGCAATATCTGCTAACTTTGCTTTCGCCTCTTTTAGACTTAGAGTAACTTCATCCAGTTTTTCTTGCAGTTCTTCAGCATTAAGAATACTAGAGGGTAGAGTATTGTCTATATTTCTAAATAGATCTTCCCACTCTTTCTGTGCGCTAGATAACTTAGTTCTAGCACTGTTATTTACTTTTATCTGACGTATAATGTCCTCATTTGACTCTTTTTCCGAAGCTAAAAAGTCAAGAGTTTTCTTCTCTGCTTGAATTAGCTGATTCTTAAACTCTGCATCTATATTTTGCTCACAAGTAGGACACTTATCTTCTAGTTGCTCAAGCTTTTGCAACATTTTATCAGAAGCTCTTTTGGCTCCTTCTACTTGCCCTATAATAGTCTGATACTTGTCATAAGACTCCATAGCAGGGAGCTTTTCTAGATCAGCCTGTATTTGCTCAATATTTATACCACTCAGCATTTCTTTATACTGATTATTTCTTAGAATTTTTTTATTATTTTCGGAAATATTTTTAAGTTCTACTGAAAGAGAACGGAATGTCTTCTCATCTTCTTCCGTATCAATTTCTAAATTTAATAGTGGTAGTATATTGGTAGCCTCAAGTTTATTGTTTGATAACCATTTTTCAATAGTTGTAATTTCTGAGGATACTTCAATCATCTTATTTGAAGACTCTCTTGATGCTTCTTTAAATATTTCAAATAACTGAACGTACTCTTCTAGCCTTAACAAATCAATTAGAAACTTTTTTCTATTGGTATCTGTCGCGGTAAGAAACTGTAAGCTAGCATTTGTATTTTGATAAACAAGCTGTGAAAAAGTCTTAAAATCTACTCCTAGTATCTCCTGTATACTTTTGTAGGTATTTGTAGCCGTGTGGCTTGATATATCTTCTCCGTCTTCAAGTAAAGCAACTTTTATATTGTTTTTTCTATTTATACGAATTAAATAATTTTTTCCTGACTTATCAAACTCTAACTCTATGTCATATCCATCATTTATATACCTATTTGGTATATCTGCTTTTTTGATGCCTTTTGAGTTTTTGTTATATAAAGCCTCTTCAATAATTAACGGTATGGACGACTTGCCCATACCGTTAGTGCCAATTATTTGAGTAACAGTATTATCATCTAGTTGTAACTCATTATCGGGGCCATAACTGAAACAGTTACTCCACTTGAGCTTTTTTAGCGTAATCATTATACGTTCCTACAATATCCATTACTTTGTTATCGGGTATCTCTAGTATATACTTTAGATACTCTACTAATTCATCTTCCATTGTCATATCTTTCTCTATGACTAGAGATGCTTCTGAGTTTCGTTTTACAACTTTCTTATCGAGTAAATCACTGTTTTCTACTGCTGCCAGCTCCTGGATATCGCCCTCTATCTCATAGATCGTATGATGATAGCTTGTAGCTATCATATCAGCCGGATCTTTTACAGTTTTACGAATTAACTGAGGTAGTGTAAAAGGCCACCAATTCCATGACCAATCTTTAGGATTGATAAGAAGATAGCCCGTTTCTACTTCTTGTCTATGAAAAGAAGTAGTCATCGGACTGCCTGGATAAACAATATTTCTTTGTGTGTTACTATGTGCGTGTAAGTCTCCTGCAAATACTACAGGAAAATCACTAAAACGATCTAGGTCTACCTCTGGTTTTACATGGGGAGGTATCTCTCCTCTTCCATGGGTAAATAGAGGCTTACTTGTATCGAAGTGCTCAATACTGTCCTTTCTATGTAAGTCAGCATATGGCAACACTCCGAATCCCAAATCTTCATCAACATAAGAAATATCAACCACATTTACTAATGGGTTGATATCCCTTGATGCTTGTTTTAGTTGTGAAAAGAATGTTCTATTTTTACGAGTTGCTTCATGGTTACCATCGTATACAAGAGTTGGTTTCTTTACTTTTCGTATAAAAGAAAAGTATAAAGAAAGCTCTTCCATTGTAGGTATACGATCAAATAAATCTCCTCCAATAATGTGCATATCACAGCTTTCTGCCTGCTGATGCACTTGATTAAAGAATTCATTATATCTTTTGGTTGCCCACTCAACTGGGACATTTTTTTGTCCCAGTTTAATGTGCCAGTCAGCCGTAAATAAAATCATGCAATCTTAAACTCGTCTTCAATAGTCTCATCAATTTCATCGCCCGCACTGTCACGGACACGATCTAACAGCTCTTTCTGAGCGTCAGGAGTTGGACGAGGCATAACTTCATCCATAGATTTTAGATCAGCAATCAAAGCAAGTTCATCTTCACCTAAAGCACGAGGCTTGCACTTAAGAGCCTGTAGCTGATACTCTACATTGTAGGGCAGAGGACCGGTTTTTACTCTCTTAAACTGTACATCCCATCCTGTTTCGGGATCTGTTGGATCTCCCAAATCCTCTGCAGCAGTAATAATCTGCTCCCAGAGCTTCTTCTTGAGATTTACAACTTTAACTTGACCATTATCAATACATTGAGTTGCGTAGCTCCAGCCACACTTTAGGTCAGGATAGTACTCGCGTACCCAGTCTTTTTCTTGATTGTTGAAGGACTCTTTATTGCGATCAAAAGACAAGCATTCTAGAGGAATATTCTTATCGTTTTCGCCTTTAATCCAGTACACGTATCTAGCAAGAATATCTCCCACTAGACGAAACTTATTGTCACCATCTGTGTACTGAAATGAAGTGATGTTTGATTTTTGTGCAGCACCTTTGTGCTGATTGAACTTAATAGCCATTTAATGTATCTCCTTTGGATTGACTTCTTCATAGCGAAAATATACTTTATCATCGTCTATTTCAAGTAGCCTATTATTTTCTATTATTTTTTCGGGACTTAATCCTGGCATCAAAACTACATCAAGAGATGGGTCTTGTGTTGAGATAAAGTCTGCTGATGAACGCAGAGCGCACAAACTTATATACTGTGCAACTTCACGGTATTTATACTTAAATGAATGGTATAGGAGGACGTCGGGATGTAGCATGAAGCTAATCCCTGAGAAATCTTTTTGTGAATATCTATAGATAGGATCATACTTATTCTTCGGAATTTGTTTTTCAACAATCATCCTAAAAATTCGTACAATCTCAACGACATTACCTTGGGAGGCGTCGTAGATTTTCACCCAATCAAATAAGAACATATATTATACTAAAAAATACCATTAATGTCAAGAACTATTTTTTTACAGTTGTTTAATTGTGTAACCCTGTTTCATATAATGACCCATGCGATTAGAAGCCTGCTTTCTTGCAGTGTTTCCTTTTAGATGTATATCTATGATCACTGGATCTCTCTTATTCTCCTCTT